>Ga0315915_1006191_pt1 | contig 14697 bp, 7 predicted proteins | sample MpolbnodulesMG_FD_207738 | JGI IMG/M metagenome (GOLD analysis project Ga0315915, IMG submission 207738) | Medicago polymorpha root nodule microbial communities from Los Angeles, California, United States - branched nodules | ecosystem: Host-associated > Plants > Roots > Nodule | place: USA... | reverse complement strand
TTCGTTAATGAGAACTTATGAATTAACATAAAGCTTATTTATTTGCATAAGCTATTTTTCATAAGCTCAAAAATAAGCCAATCCAAACGCGCTCTTGTAAACATAAACAAAATCCAGACCTAACAACTTCCTCCTAAATAAACATAAGCTTTTACATTTAAAAGATCATTTTTTTGGGGGGTTACATTTAATTTAACAGATCATGAATCATATAATCATAATACTTCACCAAACACAAAAGCCAAATTAACAATTATTCATATCAGCCTTAAACAAACAAAAAATCAAAAAAAATTATTCACATCAAGTACTCTTCAAAATCAACCCAAATTCAAAACATTTTTTTTAATAAAAGCCACATGCTTCAATCTTCATTATCACCTAACAATGAAAACATACACCAATCTTCAAGCATCAAAATAATACTATATAATAAATAAATATAACCTCAAATACATCCAATTAATCAATCATTTTTATATAACAAATAAATATTAAATTCACAAATACGTTTCTTCAAATATTTAAAAAATTCTGAGAAATGAGAAACGGAACTGACACTCCTCCGGCGACACCACCAGCAACGAGAGATTTGCAGATGCTACCAAACGCATAGTTAGGCTTCGCTTTAACAACTCCTTCTCTAGCGAGCTTCGCTTCCTCCGCCAAATTCACGATCTTTGTCACCGCCGATTCGCCACTCTTCACATCCTCCGAAGCCATGCTTTCCGAAGCCATAATCAAAATCAATAATTTATGATAAAATCAATAAACCCTAACCTAATCGGAAATGAATAAATTAAGAAAAAGAGAGTGATTTAGGTCGTCGGAGATTGAGAGATCTCCGATTTTCCGGTGACGGTGAATTACTCCGGTGATTATGCGATCATTTCTAGAGAGAGAAAGGGAGTGGTGGCTGCGGAAAGGTTTAGAGAGAGAGAGTGTGAGAGCTCACAGAGACCACTAATACTGGAGTGTGTGAGTGAAGGAGAGTGACGGCGTTTGGTTTTAGTTATGCTATTTATATGGAGCTTTAGAGAGAGAAACATTTAAGTGAGAGAAACAAAAAACATAGAGATAATCAAAATAAATGGATTATAACAGGCTCAAACAAAATCAAGTTTATCTTTATTTTTGTCTAGCTCGGTGGCTTGAACTCACACACGTGTTAGATGTGGGGTGGAGAAGTTAAGTGTTTGGGGTTCGAATCCAACATCTACTCTATATATAATATTCTTATTAATTGAGCTAAGTGTACACATTCATGTTTATCTATCATTATAGAAAAATTTGCAAAATTAATATATTGGACTAAATGTAAAAAAAAGCAAGCATAAAATTCTTTATCTCTTTCATTTTATTTACTACTTTAATGTTCAAACGGTCGGTTTGTACACGTATTGTCAATTCTGCACTAATGCGTATAAATTATGAATAATGGTTCTTGTAGAATTTTGAATTTAATTCAAGTTATAGGTATGTATATTTTTCTTTTCTCTATTTCAAGTTATAAGAAGCCATGCTTAATTTTTTTTTCAACGAAACAAAAAATATAGCAAATATAATATACATTTTTATCTTTTAACGACACCAATATAACATTCTTATACATTTGTTTAAGAGTGTTTTTTTTACAAGACATTTGTTTAAGTTTTTTTTTTGTCGGGATTTGAACCTCGGATCTTGCATATATTATACATTGTTTCTACCAACTGAGTTAAGCTCACAAAGACGTTTAAGAGTATAATTAGAAGTGAAGAAGTCATCCCAAAATCATGTATTCATTTTATATATACCAGATGCCCGCTTTTTTTTACTGTGCTAACTTTGAAAATTATAAACAATATTTTTTTATTCAATTATATGTATAAATGTTTGTAATTTTAAAATAGTAACAAACTATGATTTTTTTACCAACAATAAAATAAATATAATAAAAATTATTATCTTTTTCAATAACACTAATAATACAACATTCTTAACAGTAAATTTAAGACAAAAAAATTTAAGAAAAAAAAATTTTCTTTATATATTTTATAGATAATATAGTAAGATATATAATATGAATAGATGGATCCTCATAAAAAAAGAATAGATGGATATGTCTCCCCTAAAAAACATAGATGGATCCTCATTAAAAAAAGGATGGATATGAAGAGAATTTTGTTCTTCCTCCTGCACTTTTCGCTATCATCCAACTAAATTGGCCAAAATACCCCTAACTAACTAACGCAAGTATAAAAAACGTGACTTAGTTTTTACACATGCGTGACTTAAGTCACGCTGCGTGAGTTAACTCATGCTGGAATTAACACATGCATCACGCAGGGTATTGTTTTTGCATATTCACAATGTTTTTGCAAAAATGCAGTGTGCGAAAAAATTAGTGGCAACCATGAAGCTTTTCTCTTCATTAGTCTATACTTGTTGGCCTTTGGTAGTGCAGGCTCGAAAGCTTCTCTGCCAGCGCATGGTGCTGACCAGTCTGATGAAAAAGATCCCAAAGAAACAAGACAAATGTCTAGCTTCTTTAATGCTCTCTTACTTGTTGTTTGCATTGGTGGTTCTGTCACCTTAACATTTAATGTTCTGTCAGCTTAACATTTACTTGCAAAAACATTGTGAATATGCAAAAATAATGTTGCGTGAGTTATCTCACGCAGGTGTTAATTTCAGTGTGACTTAAGTTACGCATGTGTAAATATTAAATTACGTTTTTTTACATTTGCGTTAGTTAATTAACGCAAGGATATTTTGGTCTGTTTGACTGGGTGGGAGCGAAAAGTGCAGAGGAAGAGTAGAATTCTATGAAAAATGGGAATGCCTTGAAAAGCACCGGGTTTTTGAAATATTTCTTTCTTTAGCACTAGTGATTTGGATCGTTGGTTGGGGCATAATTCAAGTGGCCCTAATGCTAGCTTATTCCATGCTAGTTTGTGGTGGAAATGAAAGGCTAGATAGAAATATTGTTTGTGTGGGTAATGAATGGATCCATATTTTCCATGTGCAATCGGAGGTCGAGAGACTTGCATCCCCGATCTCTATCTGTGTTCCCTGTTTTGATCGCAACTCCTAAACCTCCTACATGGGTTTCTTGGCATCTCTTTAGAGTTGATGAGTTTATTCTAAATGTAGATGGTAGTTGTCTTGGTGAGATGAGAAAAGTTGGATTTGAAGGGTTGGTTCGAAAAGGGGATGGCAGTTGGATTATTGGCTTTAGTGGCTTCCTTGGGATTTCCAATAATATTGTTGTTGAACTTATGGCAATGTATCATGGTTTAAAGATGGCTAGGAATCTTGGATACTACCGTATAATTTGCTACTCTGATTCTCAAAATGTGTTTGATCTGATTTCTGAGGATCATAATCCTTTCCACTATTATATTGTAGTCATGGCTAGTATCAAAGATTTATTGAAGTTGAAGTGGGATGTTATCCTTTATCACTATCTTATAGAGGGTAATTTCAGCGCATACTTTTTGGCAAAAGTGGGTTCGACCAATGATAAAAAAAATTCATTGTTTAGGAGACTCCTCCATAAGATTCGAAGACGATCTTTTGTTTGAATCGGGAAGGGTGTTGCACCTTCGAGCTTAATTTTTTTTCCTCTGTTTTTGGTTTTTATTTTTTCTTCCCTAGCCATTGTATACAAACAAAATCTCTTTAGTTTAACTAAATGGTTTTTTATTTTTTTTCCAAATTTCAACAATTTTTTTTCCTAAGTAGCTTAGTGGTTAAAAATCTACTTTTAAGATGAATAAGTGAGGTGTCCAGAATTCGAACTTCATCCTCTATATCATTGCCGCTACCAATTGAGATAAACTCACAAGGCATATGAATTTACTAAATACTATAAATTTTATCCGCTATAAACCATCATCTATAAATGTGTTTGTTATCATTTAACTTATAAATTATTCGTTAATTTTTTATAGAACAAAGTCATAAATTTTTAACACAATAATCTTTAATTATTAATCCATGAACGTGTACGTATAAAAAAACTATTTAGAATTTATTAAAAAAAATATTTGAATTTTTGACAGAATATTTAGAAGCATTTATTATTTTTTTGAATAAACAAAATGAATTATATTACTATCAGATGACTATTCTCCTAGCACAAGGTGTGCCAGAAAAAAGCCACAAAAGAACAAATATACAAATTGTCCACAATACGAAAACAAAAATTGGTCAATTCCCACACAAACAAAGGAATTCTGCTCCTAGCACAAGGTGTGCCAGAAAAAAGCTACAAAAGAACAAATATACAAATTGTCCACAATACGAAAACAAAAAATGGCCAATTCCCACACAAACAAAGAGATTCTGGCACCAAAGATGAAAATTATAATGAAACGCCTTAAAATTGGATTTAAGCCACCAAAAGAAAAGAATTTTAATCTTCTCCAAAAGCTGAATGGGAGAATTTTCTTTGCCTCGAAAAAATCTGTCATTTCTTTCCTTCCAAATTATCCAAGTGCTTGCAAACCACATCAGACTCATAAAAGATCGCCTAGATGTTGCATAACCTGAAGAAGTACAAAATTGGAAAAAAAAAGATCCATAACATTAGATGGATCAGTCGCACAAACACCAAGCCAATTACGAACAAGTGGCCAGATCTGACCAAAAACACCGCAATTCAAATATAAGTGATTTTCAGATTCCTGTATGTCGCACCCAGTTACACACCACTGAGCCTCTGAAGGAATGATCCTTCTTCGGAATAAATTCACCTTAGTTGGCAAAGGACTCCGAAAAAGGCGCCAAGCAAAACCTGAAACCTTCAAAGGAACCTCCCGCCTCCAAAGAAGATCAACAGGAACAAACTGAGAAGGAGGCCTCCTGTCTGTGAATAAGCGATAAGCCCCACTAATAGAGTACCCATCAACTGGATCAGGGGTCCAAATCCACACATCATCAATATCCACCTGCAATGCCACAGTGAGTAATAAAATCCTACACTCCGCTACCAAGTCCTCCTCCACTTCCAAGCCTCCCCACCCTCACCCCACCCCAAAGCAAACATTTGAGATACGGTTAGCATTTTGTTTTCAAATAAATCAAACAAATGTTGAAACCTATCTCGGAGACGGACATCACCAACCCACCTATCTAACCAAAATAAAGCAGCATAACCGTTATCAACTCTAAGACGAACACTATCAGAGAACCAGGAACTCCCCTCAAGACTGCTGCCATCTCAAATCCTAACTATCTCCCTCCACCATGACGATCCCTCCTTTACTTTCCTTTAACTATATAAGAGACAAAGATTGCAATAAAAAAAATTAAGAGATAAAGATTGCACCCAAAAAATAGGAAATAAGGAGGATGATTTTTTTTTTTAGTGTAAAAAAAAGGGTTTATCATAAAAAAGATGTACATATTTGACGTTAAAATTTTAAAATTTTATTTACGAAAAATTGCATTTACGCAATCAATCGGTAATCTAAAGGTTTGTCTAAAAGTATGATTCATCTTATACGAGAGTTCATTGATCATTTCAGTCCAATCAATATGACTAATTCGTAAAACATTAACATATTTGTTTTAAAAACATAGCATTTAGTGGTATAATACATTGAATGACATATTTTCAGTTAAAATAAAGTGTGATTTATTTTGGAAAAAAAACAATACCTTTCAAACAATAGACTCTCTCATTTGGATGTTTAAATGAGTCATGCGTACATATACGTCATCTCTCTTTGATACCCATTTTAGTGGGCAAATTGAGATTTAGCTTCTTAAAAAAGGATAAAATAAAAATATTGAAAAACTACGAAATTGACTAAAAAAAGGTAATTAAAACTAAATTTTACATTATAAAATCATAAAATTAAATATATTTTTTTAATAATCGTTTACATTTGAAGTTATAAAGAAAGGAAAGTTAACTTTCGGTGATATTTATCATATTATGTTTTAATATAAAAGCTCTTCATTTTGACAAAAAAAGAGAATATATATTTATTATTGGGTTAATTAAGTTTTTAGTCCCTATAAATATTCACAGTTTTGTTTTTAGTCCCTATAAAATAAAATCACACTTTTTGGTCCTTGTGACATTTTCCTTAAGCATTTTAGGGACCAAAGCTGTTGATGGAAATTTTTGACAGGGAGTAAAAGTGCTGGTGGAAAATTTTATAGGGACTAAAAATGCTGATGAAAAATTTTATAAGGACTAAAAAGTGTGATTTTATTTTGTAGGGACTAAAAACAATACTGTGAATATTTATAGGGACTAAAAACTTAATTAACCCTTTATTATTTTGTGTGTGTTTGAACTGGGTGTTGTTTTATTCTTAAGTTTGGATTCGAATCATAACTTCTGATTAAACTAGAAAAGATCCATTCTCCTCTATTTTTGTTTTCTTCAAATGACAAATGTTAGTTTAGCTTTTTTCCTTTGTTCGGATTTGAATCATGATCTCCAACTTATTATCTTTTTAAGAAGTTAAATCAATCCACTCAAATTGGTATTAGAGAGAATCAAACCTGAAACCTTGCGGAGTACACACTCAGATCTCAAGCCAATATCACCAGGCCAACTCAAGTGGGTTATCTCCAACTTATTAATTTTCTGTTTTTTGAAAAAATTAGTTTGACGGACTAAAATTGACATTGTATAGATGATCGAACTTAAAATCTTGATAACAACAGATTTCAAGATCTCAAACTAACACCGCTAGATCAAACCAAGTGAGTTAAACTTCTTACTAGACTTTTGACCCGTTAGACGCACGAGTCTTGTCGACTATAATAGAGACCAATGAATAATCTTCAACCCGTAAGATCATGGGTCGATCAAAAAACGCTAATTAGATTATTAAATATACAATATTACAATCAAATTTGTCTTACTATGTCCTACAATCAGATTTGTCTTACTATGCATATCGATAAAATGCATGTTAAATTAGAATACCAGTTAAGCAGTGGTATGAGAGGAAGGTTGAAAGGTCACGTCCTTCCATTTGCAAATATCAAAATATATGATTCTTCTGCTGTCTGTGTCATTTACCATGGTTTAAGGTTTTTTTTTTTTTTTTAGAGAAACACGGTTTAGGTTTTGCTATATATAGTCAAGTTTGCATGGAAATTAGAGTATTCTGTTTGTAAACGTATTAAATAAGTGTACAACAACTTGTCAAGATAAAAAAATATACAGAAACAATAGATATATACTAACGATAACACAACATAATAGGAATGAAAAGCTCATCAGTGACGAGAAATATTAGGGATTGCTGCTGTATTTTAGAGGGAATTTGTTAGGTTAAATTTGTGCGCTGCATTTTAGATAAATTTGTTAGGTTAAATTGCTGCTAACATAATACAACATTTTAAAAAGAAATTATTAGATTAAATTGATGCAGACCTAACAAAATTAATAAATAAAGATTCATCACTACTTCAAAACCGATTGAACACAACCTTATAAATAAAAATACTACAATATATTTATCAAAGAACTGGTATCCATTTATCATAAGAAAGAAAAAAAAATACTCCGATTTAATTTCTACCAAAGAATATTACTCCAATGTGTAAGTTATTAGGTGTTTTTGTTTGTTGGGTTATGTTAACGGGGATCCCGGAACACTGGTTTAGGAAGCAAATATAATAATATTATGTTGGAATTTGTGCAGTTAACTCGTTAAAAGTCTAAAAAATATTTCTTTTAATTTAAATTTTTTGTTTTTTTCCTTAACCATATTTTGCCAATTCTGATGGAAACCTAGAAATATTTGACGGCGTTATGTTGTGGTGGCTCGACCTCGTTGGCTAATGGCTAGGTCACGTGTACTGGGTAGCTTGTCGTTCACACATATATGTCACCTAATTTTATCTTATTTTTTATGGAACATGTCACCTAATTGCTTCTATTTTCTAAGATTTTTTTTCTTCTTCTTCAAATAACCCACATTATAAAATGATCTTGTTAAGAGGTAATAATTACATCATTTTTTAATGAAAACTTTTGTTTTAATTGCTTAAATAATACCCATAAAACACTATTTAACATTTTTCAAAGTTTTATATCAAGGTCCGACTAACGAATACCTCAAAAACATTTTAAAGATTTTAAATTTAAAAAAGTATTTAAAAAATAAGTTTAATTCTAAATTCTAATGTATTGAATACACAATTTTAATAAAACTTACCATTTTAAATCATTAAAGAGTGTCTGGAAAAATTGTTGAATAATACACAATTAATTAGTTTAATAAGATGTTATACTTTGGCAAGATCTATGGGGCTTTGCTATTCCAAATAGCAAGGGTCCACATGTCTGACCCTAAAAGTATGATATTTTGACAATTTTTTTACAATTTTTTTATGTAGTGTAGGTTATTATAAAACTTTTTAAAATAGGTTTCTTTATCCTGAATCATTTTTATTTTTTTGGAAGTTATATTTTTTGAAAAAAATCGTTAGGATGAGAATATATTTGGTTTGGCTAGACCAGAATATATGATGTCTCAGTCTCAAGTTTATATCCATTTATCTATATTTATATCTATATTAGAGTTGACTTAAACATTTGAATGATTTTGTTCTAATCTTAAATATTTTTATTCGTAGTAAAAAGAAAATGTTGTTGGACTCTAAATAATTTCAAAATTTTATACTTTTACCAAATAAAGTATCAATAACTAAAAATTGGAGCCTTCAAAATTTTGAGGTCATGTGTGTGTGATTAATGAATTCTAACTAATAATGAATTGTTTGAGGTAATACAGGTTCGGTTCGGATTTGATCGGGACAACCATTGATAATGATTGCAACTAACTCAAGTTCTAGTCAACGGTTGTTTCAAATGACTTGTTAAATTTCAAATGAACTCAATTTAGTCAAAATGATGTTAAATTATAATTAAAAATTATATATTAAAATGTTTAAAAAAATTACAGACTGTTCCAAATTCATGAATCAAATTTTTCTCTAATTCGTTGGTCAAAACTTTTTTTTTAATTCTATATTACTATTTTTCTTAAAGTGGTATATAACTCAAAGTAGAAAAACATAAAAGTTATTATGTACATTAATACAATTATAAATTTAGCAAATATAATTTTAAAAAGGGCCAACGGATAAGAATCAATTGTTTTAGTAATGATATTAATTATCCACCAACTATGTCAATGACTAATCTCAACGAAGAACCTAGCTAGCCACATTTAGTATAATATTTTCATTTTATTTTATTATATTTATGAAGTTTGAACTATCATTTAAAAATTTCGAGTCCAAATCCATTTGGACAATGTAGTTGTGTTAAGGATAAGAAGCCATCAATCTAATTGACAATTGACTATTTCAAATAGTAAAATATTTGAATCCCTTAAACAAGTGATTAAGAGTGATAAAAAAACAACATATACACTCCCTTGTAATTTTGTCCATATTCCGCGGACAAACATCAATTTCCTTAAAATTCTAAAACTCACACTGAATTTGATATTGCTTATAAATACAATTGCACATAGAGGTGGGTCTTGACTTCAACAACAGACTTTCTTCATCTCAAGCTTCTTTTTGTCTTGTCTCGGACAAACTTGTGTACGTCTCTCTCTCTCTCTCTCTCTCTCTCTCTCTCTCTCTCTCTCTCTCTCTCTCTCCCCCCCTCTCTCTCCCTCCCTCCCACACACTCCCTTCTTTAGACACAAATATTTTACTTTTCTTTACAAGCAACAAATATGTTATCATATATGTTTCCCGAATTTATTCTCAACAAAAAGTGGAAAGCAAAAGATGAATTGTATCATTAAACAATTTTTGGCTACAAAAGTAGTAAGATTGGTTAATGACACAACTAAACTTTTGTTTTTCAAAAATTCTCCTCATATATGTGTTCCATTTTATGTGTTATAATATCATTTTGCAAAAAACTCGCTCATTGATTAACTATATAATCGAGTAATACTTTTTATTTGAATATTCTGGTTCATTATAGGTGCAAGTGAATGAGTGTGAAGATGCAGGAAAAAGTTGAAGTATATGACTTGGAAAAGGTGGTAGAAGAATTTGAGAGGCTAACAAAGGATGCTGAGAATGTTCAAAAGAAAACACTGAAGAAGATTTTGGAAGAAAATGCATCAGCTGAGTATTTGAAGAGTTTAGGGTTGAATGGTAGAACTGATCTTGAAAGTTTCAAGGCTTGTATTCCATTGGTCATTTACAAAGATTTGGAGACTTATATCAATAGAATGGTTGATGGTGATGTTTCTCCTATTCTCAGTGAAAATCCAATCACAATTTTTTCCATAAGGCATATGAGACACTATTTTTTGTTTTCTTTTTTACTAGTTTGAATGTGGAAAAGTTAAATATGAATAAAGTGTTGTGTTTTTGTAGTTCTGGCACTAGCCAAGGGAAGCGAAAATATTTACCATGGAGTGATGAATTTTTTGACATCTCAGTGGAAGTATATAAAACCTCTTTTGCTTATAGGAACAGGTATTAATATTCATTATTATTATTATTATTATTATTCAAATTGATGTCTTGTCTGACGTCCAACATGTTTCATAGTCCGACACTGATATGATACTGAAATATATTGTTATTCTCAATCAATTTTTTTTGAAGTACAATCGGTGTCTAAATGTCAATGTCAATGCTTTATTGATTTTTTCGGCATATAAAGTATTGACTCTGTTACATATACTATGACATATAAACAACATCAATAGTTTGAGAGAATTAAAGTAATTGAACTTAATAACATGTGAGTGTCATGTAGGTGTCAAACACCAATATGTGTATGACTCGAGACACAAGTTCAATATGAAGTGTGTGGTGTCTAACACACACCGATATTTGACATTGACACGACACTAAAACATGAGATTACATTCAATCACTTTCAGTTTTCAAATATTATCGGTATTTACGTGTGCTTCATTGGTTTTTTCTGCATTGATACTGACACGTCTGACGCTAGTAGTAATTCAATCTATATTGTAGTTGCTACAAAATTTTCTGCTAGTTAGAATCATGGACAAAAACTAACAATTCCATTGTGTAGAGAGTTTCCTATCCAAATTGGAAAGGCCTTAAACTTTATCTACAGTAGCAAGTCATCACAAACAGAACGAGGTGTAACATTAGCAACAGCCACAACAAATCTATTCACAAATCCAGGATACAATCATATGATGGAAGCACTTCAAATTCCAAACTGCAGTCCAGATGATGTAACATTCAGTCCTGATTTTCAACAAACTCTCTACTGCCACCTCTTGTGTGGACTACTTTTCAGAGAAGAAGTTCAATTGGTTTCATCCACATTTGCACATAGCATTGTCAATGCTTTCAGAACATTTGAACAAGTTTGGGAAGAACTTGTAACTGATATCAAAGAAGGTGTTCTTAGCAATAGGGTAACACATCCATCCATTAGAACTGCTATGTCAAAATTGCTGAAACCAAATCCTGAACTAGCTAACTTGATCCACAAGAAATGCATAGGATTAAGCAACTGGTATGGATTGATACCAGAGCTTTTTCCAAATGCTAAGTATGTTCTAGGGATCATGACAGGTGCAATGGAACCTTATTTGAAAAAGCTGAAACATTATGCAGGAGAGGTTCCTTTGGTAACTTCTGATTATGGTGCTTCTGAAGGTTGGATTGGTTCAAATTTGAATCCTAAAGTGGCTCCTGAGTTTGCTGCTTATGCTATTCTTCCTCAAATTGCTTACTTTGAATTCATTCCTTTTGCACAAATTGATGGAACTGAGGTAGAGCTTGAGCCAGTGGGATTAACTGATGTGAAGATTGGTGAGGAGTATGAACTTGTTATGACCAATCCTGCAGGTACTACAATTTGATATGAAAAAATAAAATCCTAGTGATATTTTCTCACTTTTACTAAAGTCTAATTATGTTAGTGACAATTGATCTTGGATAATTTGCAGGCTTATACAGGTATAGGCTAGGAGATGTGGTGAAGGTTATGGGATTCCATAACTCAACTCCAGAAATAAGGTTTCTTCGCAGGAGAAATCTTATGCTTACAATCAACATTGACAAGAACTCAGAAGCTGATTTGCAACTATCAGTGGAAACAGCATCCGAGTTGTTAGCTAAGGAGAAAATGGAAGTGATTGACTACACAAGCTACATTGATTTATCCAAAGAACCAGGACATTATGTTATCTTCTTGGAAATCAGTGGTGAAGCAAGTGATGAAATGCTTGGTGAATGTTGTACATGTTTGGACAAGTCTTTTGTTGATGTTGGCTATGTTAATTCTAGAAAAGTCAAAGGTATTGCGGCCCTTGAACTCCGACTTGTTCAGAAAGGAACATTCCAGAAGATTCTTGAGCATTATGTTGGATTAGGTACATCTGTGAGTCAATTCAAGACACCTAGGTGTGTTGCTCCTACAAACACCACTGTGTTGCAAATGCTGCTGGAAAATGTTGTCAAGAACTATTTTAGTTCTGCTTACAATTGATTTAAATTCAATTAGAGAATAATAAAATAAAATCAACAATCTAATAAATAGTTTAAAGAAGATGCAGAAATATGTAGAAATATTTTACTTAGTCATCTAATCAGATCTCATCACATAGATGTTTGGTGAGCATAAAGTAATGTCTTGGTAAAATATGATTGAATAACTTTGTAATACTATTTTTACAATATTAATGCATAATCCTTAAACTCTTTAGTTTTCAACATTTTTTTAGCTCTTTTCTACCTTTCTTGCATTGCCCAATTCTTTTTATCCTTATACATTATTTAAATAAGTGGTTGACCACAATGTTGAATAGAAATCCACACGCTTGGTTGGTATTTTTAGAAAATCCCTCCATATATTTCATGTACTTTTTAGTTTTTCGCAAGCAAAATTTATTAATCAAGAAATGGGATCTGGATCCCACGCTACCAAAATAGTGTATAGTCTTGTATTCATTTATGATAAATGAAAAATAAAAGACTGAAAGACATAAATCTAACTGATAGAATAAAAAAGACAAGAAAAATAAGAAGAAAAGAATTAAAAAAGATCATCATGTAGAAATGTCATTTCTATATTCTCGAATATAGTCATTTTCCATCACTACATCACTTCAAGCTTGAACAAGATACATATCAGAAAATGTATTACCTGGCCGATCCTCTATTTGTTTCTTGGTTTTGATTCTATGTCAAACCTGCAACATGGAGCATGTAAAGGAATATATTTCTATTTGTTGTGAATGCCGATTGACTAGTAGATATAACATAAATTTATTGAGTAAAGATCCATTGAGTTCGACAAAAGAAATTTACAACTACTGGTATTCATTTTGTTAAATAAAAAAACATGGTTTGGTGGTGCATGCAACTCAGTTGATAGTTGCAAAGATTCGAATTCCGATTCCACATTTTTCCACATTTAAAATGCGTGAACACCACCATTAAATTACTTTACCAATATTTTTTTGAATTACGATGATATATTGGTACAAAGTTATCACCGCCACTTAGCAGTGATTAATCTCTCTCGAGAAACTTGTAGGGCACATATATATGGTGGGTTCTTCCCCTGAAAGCCGGATTTTTCCATAGACATGAGCAAGCAATCGGACCTGTTTACCACATGTTTAAAGGGCACAGATCCATCACTATTTGGAACAATCCATTATTGATAACTTCATTTATTTTGAGCTGGTTACAACACCTTATATACATATATAGACAAATTAATTTTCAAATAACTCGAGATACTACCATTTTTAACTCAATGAATATAGATCAAAAGCTTTCGAACACCTATATATGAAAGTAACGACACTAGTAAAAACAAACTTTTAGCCATGTCAACAAACAGTCAAAGCAAAATCAACACACAAGACACAACTAATAATTCCTCAATGTAATTATTATATATTTGAGGCATAACATGAAGCTATCTTGGCCGGTGTAGCGGTGTTCGGTTGAAGATACTACTATTCATATAGGGTACGATTTTGTTCTTTTCCTATATTTGCTTTAATGGATCCAACGAAACAAACTGAAAAGATCTTATCATATGGATAAAGGGGGCTGCTTTGCTTTTGATGTTAAATAACAACATTTTTCATATTTTATATATTTATATGTTGACTTTTGTTAGATGACGTGATCATTGATTTAAGTATAGTTTACTACACATGGGTTATTTTAAGTTTTTTTTTTTTTAAGGAGGGTTAATTTAAGTATATTGATGAGTGATATATCCCATCCACATTTATTTTTGGGTTAAATATGGTTTTGGTCCTTATAAATATACTAACTTTTCGTTTTAGTCCCTCTAAAATTTCCTCTACTTTTAGTCCTCCAAAAATTTTCCATCTTCACTTTTGATCCCTCTTTTAAAGTAAACTCATATGTAGAATTCATATTTTTGAATAGAATTTTGCAGAAAAATTCATAATATTATAAGAATCTCTCCCAAAAAATTTAGAATTTTTAACAAAACATGAATTTAATATGAATTTTTATATTTTTTATGGTTAAAAATTCATATTAAATTTATGTTTTGTTAAAAAATTCTAATTTTTTTTGGAAATATTTTTACAATATTTTACACATTTCTGCACAATTTCATTAAAAAAAATAATACTAAAATTAACTTAAAAATAGGGACCAAAAGTAGTGATTGAAAATTTTATAGGGACTAAAAGTTGAAGGAAAATTTTAGAGGGACTA
>Ga0315915_1006188_pt1 | contig 14700 bp, 9 predicted proteins | sample MpolbnodulesMG_FD_207738 | JGI IMG/M metagenome (GOLD analysis project Ga0315915, IMG submission 207738) | Medicago polymorpha root nodule microbial communities from Los Angeles, California, United States - branched nodules | ecosystem: Host-associated > Plants > Roots > Nodule | place: USA... | reverse complement strand
TCACCTTATCTTTCATAAATCTACCTCCAATCCAAGTGGAACGTGGTCTCCATTAGATTTAAATGATTGGCGTTGAAACATTTGAACTATGGAGGTGCAGATAGCATGTCATCCATTCCACATGATTGCATAAATACTGCCTAGCTGATAACGTACCAGACCAGAAGTTAGAAGGAGGGCATGCATCAGAAGGGAACTTAAACAATTTCCAAATATTTTGGCGAATCACTCGTTTCATTTAGACTGGTAAATCCAAGTAGAGACGAGGGAAAATAAGAGTATCATGTTTGTTACTAGTTGAGTACTGAACAACAATTTGAACAAAATTTTATTTACTTGTGATTCCAGGCTCTACTGCACTTTGCTCGTGTTCATTACTAAATCTAGAAGAGCAATTACCTCACGTAACAAAAAGCTCTATATTAGTGGGGCACTACCGTGCATTTGTGAGCTACCACTACCGTGCATTTGTAAGAAATCAGTGGGGGGTAAAAAAGCTCTATTCAGCTGTTTTTCCTAGTGCAACTGAAGTTAATGCAAAAGACAAGTGCACCAATCTGCAAAAGCCTGTTGAGCTTTGGTACAAATTAGGAGGAAAGCGTAAAGAAATTGCACGAGTAAAGACAAGTAACCATTTAGCCACCACCTGACAAATCCTGTGGATTTCACACCGATAATACTTTAAACTTGAACAAGGATTTGACTTGGATTAACAAACGTGCAGAAGTAAACATATGTACAAGATAAACTACATGATGTTCCTCTTTAACCTGTAAACATCATTTTCCCTCTATCTTTCTATGCACCCTCTCTTCATGTAACACAGTTGCACCGACTTGTGGGAAATTATTCACTTATTTCCAGTATCGTCTTCTGTACGGCCACCTGCTTGACGGACAAGGTGTCAAGTTGGCTTAGCAAGCACGTGACTCTGAAACTGGCAGTCGCCTTGTCATTGGTACACTACTACCAGATACTTTTAAGGATGCAAACAGGCAGGATAGTCTTGCTATCATGGGCTTGGTCTTTGGCACTTTAGGAACAATAGCCAGCTCCATACTAGTATCAGATGTGCTATGATAGCCTTCAAGATCGTCTTTGGTTATGACAACTGTGTCCCCAGAGGGAGAGTGTGGTAAAGGACAAGGTCTTTGCTTGTTGTAGTTTTGAACAGGGTCTTTGTTTGTGAGAACTGCATCCCCAGAGGGAGAGTATGGTAAAGGACAAGATCTTTGCTTGTAATAATTTTGAACAGCCTGCTTACAATACATGCAGAGATTATACAAAAACTGAATTCCTAAGAGAGAAATCATTACCATAAAAGTGTAACAATTATTATATTGTGTTGCTGGCCTCCTAGAAAGTAAAAGGGCAAACAAAAACAAAAAAAGAACTGGGTTATACCTTCCACTGTGAGGGTGCTAATAGCACTCTTGGTCTTCGAGATCGCACATACTCCAGGGCAGCAACAGGTGTCATATGCTTGTATTCAACCTGAAAAACATGAGTAGACCACACGGAAATCAATCAGCACCTCAAAGCTTCAACAGATGCCACAACTTTCAGTGCGAAATATCAGGAATTTACCAGATAACAAAGCACAATTGTTGTACTCCTCCCCCTCCCAGCTTTACAGTGAACATAAGTTGTTTTACCACAAGTTGCATTATCTGTACCAAAATACGAAATTAAGATGCACACACCCAAAACTTGTTTTCAGGATACAAAAATAACAAAGAACTACATTGATTGATGCATTTTACCCCCTTCCCAAAATTAAATAAAAATAAAAAAACCCACGATGAATGAACTGCACAGCCCGGCTGATATCCACAAATGAAGGAGCAAAGAGATAATCCCTAGTGGGAATTACCAAATGATCAATCCCATGAGCCTGAAACAAATAAAGCAAATAAACCAACATATCAGAAATAGTTGAAAACAAATACAAACATAGCAAAGGCATCATGAAACTAGCATGCTGATGTCAAAATTCATTATTCCCGTACTAATTTAACGCACCCCAACTATATATACTCTTTCCACAAATTCCTAAATACAATTATCCTTCGTAACATATACAATTAGCTTACAAAATGCAAAAACATGAGTCTAAAAAGCCAGAAGGGTACCACTTACATGATACAACGACGATGGTACCAAAGTTTCATAAGGTTCATTCAAAGTAATTACACCACCAACACCAAGGTTCTTCAAGTGAGGAACATCTTTAGGGAACGGGACTGCACCCAGCAACAAAAACTAGAAATAACAACAAACAAATGTTCAATAAAACAACAGATCACACGACAAACACCAACCAAAGAACAATCATAACACAGTCACCCTAACTAATAATTCATTTACAAAATATCAATAATTCATTCTCAGCAAATAAAGCAATTTTTCATTATTATGTTTGGTTTCACTTTAGAGGGGCCAAAATTGATTCTGACATGTTTGTTCTTTCTTACTATAATTGATTTTGCCTGCAGAATATGATTATACTTGAAGCTAGAATTTGTTGCTTTTGATCCTAAAATTGATTTTTACACACAAATTTATAGTTCAACTCACTTTTACATAATGTATCCAAACACAAATCATTTTACCTTCAACTCACTTTAAGTTAGTTAGATCAATTTTACATAATCAATTCACTCAAAATCAATTGCGGCAAAACCAAACATACAAACTTATTCAGAATCAAAACAACGAAAAGTAAAAAAAAAGACATCATAAAAAAGATTCAGATAGAGCAAAACCTCATCAACTTGATCCCACCACCGAAACTCAGTTTCAATTTTGTTACGAAGCACATTATATAGAAGTGTTGGATAAAACAAGATCCGTGCACCTGCACCTACCAACGCTCTCTTTGCATCAACCCTAACAATTTGTCTCTCGAAATTCTCTTCTTCATCCCTACTACACTCTGCATCCTCTAATTCCTCGATCTTCATCGCAAACGTAAAATAACAAAAAGTTTTGAAACCCTAAAAACACAACCACGATTCAGATTCACATAATCATATGCATTTAATATAAATTAATTAAAACCCTAAAAATCTAAAAGGAAAAGATAATGAAAGGAATCATATCATAGTTACCTGATTGCTAAATTTGGAACCGATTAGACGCAAAATCGAAAATTAGCGATAAATGGAAAATTGATTTGATGTGAGAGGAGAAAACAGGGAAATTGGAAGAGACGGTGTGGAAAGTGTTAGTAGGGTCGAAAGAGTAGAAACTAGAAAGGTCCCGAGTAGGAATGCCCTCGGAATAAGGTTTTACTACCTAATATACCCTCTTGTTTCTGATGTAAAGCGGCATATAGAGGGTGTGCATTATTGGTAATTAAAACATATCTTTCTTTTTTTGTTACAATATTATTAAAACATATCTAATCTAATAATTTAAGATTAAGATTGTTTCGTAAAAAGATCTAATACAGGATTATTAGTTTAAGTATACTTTTTCCGTCAATTTATTTTAAAAGTTTGCTATGATCCCTTAATTTATGTAAGTTAACATAATTTGCTCTCTTAACGGTAAAATTGATAAATTCGATCCATTAACTTGTGAGTTAATGCAATTTGGTCTTAGAGCAAGTTGAGGGACAACGTTCCCTTAAATAAAAGTTGAGGGACAAAGTTTTTGTTTTTTTTTTTACAGTTGAGGAACAAAGTTGTGTTAATTTAAACTTTTTTTTAATGTTAATTGTTATGTTATGATTTTCTCATTTGACCCGATTTGAACTCTAAACTTTAAACTTCTTTAATCCTTTAACTCAACTAAGTGAGATACTCATCCCTAGTTACATAAGTTCAGAGGCTAAAATGATTGGTTTCATCATAATTAAGGGACCAAATTCCATTAATTACCGAAAGAGACATTCATGTAACTACTCATTGATAAGATTTTCATATTAAATGAAATATTTCTCTCATCTTACATGCTTGTAGGGTGTGGATTTCCTCATGTAAAAATCTCTCTAGTTTTCTTCTATGAGAGAATCTAAACCATTAAGCATTTCCTTTCTCTTAATTTCAACATCGAGATCCTCTCATTCCTTTTTTGTTTATTGAACAAGAGATGAGAGAGGATCCAATCCCAAATTGGTTTTAAAGGTTGAATTAGACTGGACCTATTTTCTAAATGTATCGTCCTCGACGTGATTGGGGAGAAATTATTCAATTTCTCAAAAAGTACACAAATAAGTGGGTGTGGTTGATGAGTAGCATCACCATTATAAAACGTGCAACACGTTTGGTGGCTACCATTATCAAATTTAACAACATTCTGAGACATTCCATTTATGTAGGACAGGGACAATTGGAAAGGGTAAAAGAAGGGATATTGCATTCCTTTAGCCATGCTTGGTCATGGAACTTAGCTGTTTTCCATTTGTAGACAAAATGGCGCGCGCTCTTCTTCACAATTGTTTTCACACCAAACTCGTTCATTCTAATGATTGATTTCTTGACCATTCTCCCATCATTTTAGGCAACGAAATTTAACATTGCATCCCAATAGAACTTTTAACTATGAATGTTCCAGTTCAACATAGAATTCCATAAAATTTTCACCTCAAACACCTAATTATTTGAAAATGAAACACTCCTACACTTAATTTGGATAAGATCAAGTTAGGCCAAAGTGCTAGGAAGTAACATACACTAGCGCCGAATTATGTTACGTCCCAATTTTTTCGTATGACGTTTTTAATGAACGGCCACATGTTATTTTTCCTTTAACGACCAATATTTTTGTTGGTGTTTTTTTTTTGTTGAGGAAAGTGTTTTTTTTTAAAAAATCTAAACTTGTTCATTCAAATTGACATCGGATAGAATCTTATTAGTGTTATATTAGGAGTGGAGATCCAACTCTAGACCTCCTTAACCCCACCCTAGCCACCAATCACCAAGGTTGAATTGTAGCTACTATCCGGCAAGCATTTAGTGTTGGTCAGACTATTAGTGTATATATGTGTTGGTCAAACTATTCCAATTTTTTAGAAGTAAAGATACTAGAAACTTTTCACAAGGTTGAATTTAGCTATCATCTGGCAAGCATTTATCAAACTTGAATTATATTGATATTGCTGGTTGGAACTTTGAAGGATTCAGTTTCCCAGCTAACCCATGTGCATGAATTAAGTTATAGGCTCTTAAAACAAATACTACTATTTTGTACAAATCTAGTGAGACTAGAAAATAATGTGCCCCCTGTCGCTGCAGTCCTCACACACAAATCTTTTTTGTCCCTTTCAATGGTAAACTATGCGCAAAAAAACGGATTAATTGATAATGACAACAGTATTTGGTTGACAAAAATGCTTGTTTTATTCAAACATCAACTACAAGTAGCTCTAATCAAAATTATTAAACACACTTTAATTTTTAGTCACTACTGATTACAATATCAAATGAGCAATCATATTTTGACATAAAAAATTGGACACCATATACGTAACAGTATATGAAATAAGTTTGGTGTCCAAATTTGTGTACAAGAAGATTATTATGGACACCACTGCATGTATACAGCCTCGTTAGTCTATCTATAGTTTTTTTCTTCTTCTGCCGACTTGAAAAGCAAAAAAGGCTAACAGGCTACTATATAAATATAAGAAAGTCTATGATTCTTGAGTCCCCTGCACTATTGTCTATGATCATATAGCATCCACAACCTTCACCATTGTCTGTTCTATACTATAGCATCCATTCCATTGTTTATTTCTGCCGACTTGAAAAGCAACAAATGCTATTAGTATTTTCGTTTTTGTTAGTAAAAAGCTATTCTATCTGCAGTCTCTTGCAGAACTACCTATAATATTGATTTATAGATTCCCTTCGTTGAAATTCTGTTAGACAGTATTAAATGTGAATATTTCTCCAAATTAAAATTCGAACTTTGGTTCAACAATCAACATGTTACCTATATTTAGCTCTTTTCACTATCTCAATGAATTTATCTCCATCTGTATTTTGATTTAATTTAAATAGGAAAAGCTTAGCAGTAACATTAATGAAACGTTGATGGTTATTTATGCCCAACAGCTTATCACAGCTATTCAGCAAAAAGACAGAAAAAAAAAGCTTATCAACAGATACTTTTTCTATAACATAAAAAGACAAATAATTACTTGTATTTTATATTTTAAAATATATTAAAAAAACATGAAAATTGACTTAATTGCTTTTATACTGACTCAAACTTTCAATTAATCATCTAATCTAATAAACACTGAAACTGAACTCATTCAGTAATAATTTAACTTTACAAATCTAAATCAACAGAAGTCAACATCTTGTGTGCTAAAAAAGTTAGCACAAAGCGTAGAATCAAAGGCATTAACATTACATAAACCAAAGAGAAAGTGACAAATGAGAAAACATGACACTTTTAAAAACCAATTGGCCCCATCAATCCATCACTCTGTGACTATGTGTCTGTCTTCCAGCAAGTGAGTGAACAACCTTTACTCAAACCCTTAAAAAAGAAACAAACTTTGCTAAAACAAAACAACCTTAGAATCATTCTGTATCTACATCCCAAAATGGAGAAGACCATGATTCTGTCTTTTCTCCACCTCCTTCTTCTCCTTCTTCCAAATGCAGCAAAAGCTGCCATTGGTATAGGCATTGGTGTTGGCATTGGCATTGGCAATGGCAATGATGGTCCTAACATCCCAGGATCTTCAGGATCATCTGTGTCAAATCTAAACAATGCTTACAAAGCTCTTCAAGCTTGGAAATCTTCAATCACTGATGACCCTTTAAAGATTTTAGAAACATGGATTGGTCCTGATGTTTGTTCTTATAAAGGAATATTTTGTGATACTACTAGTAATACTCCTTTTGTTGCAGGAATAGATCTCAACCATGCAAATCTCCAAGGAACATTTGTAAAAGAACTCTCTTTACTATCTGATATAACACTTCTCCACCTCAACACTAATAGATTTTCAGGTACAGTTCCTGAAACATTCAGAGACTTCACATTTCTTCAAGAACTAGACCTCAGCAACAACCAACTTTCTGGTTCTTTCCCTGTAGTTACTTTAAACATGCCAAGTTTAATTTACTTGGACCTTAGATTCAACAACTTCACAGGGACACTTCCTGAAGAGCTTTTCAACAAGAAACTTGATGCAATATTTCTCAACAACAATCAATTTAGTGGTGAAATACCTCAAAGCTTTGGTAACTCACCTGCATCAGTGATCAACTTAGCTTACAATATGTTGAGTGGAAACATTCCAGCAAGCTTTGGTTTCATGAGTTCTAAACTAAAAGAGATTCTTTTTCTTAATAATCAGTTAACAGGTTGTATACCTCAAGGTGTTGGTATATTCACAGAAATGCAGGTTCTTGATGTGAGTTTCAATTCACTTGTGGGTCATTTACCAGATACAATATCTTGTTTGCAAGATATTGAGGTTCTTAATTTGGCACATAACAATCTTTCTGGTGATATATCTGATGTGATATGTTCTTTGAAAAGCTTGTTGAATCTAACTGTTGCCTATAATTTCTTTTCTGGGTTTAGTCAAGAATGTTCAAGGCTTTTCAATGTTGGTTTTGACTTCTCAGATAATTGCATTCCTGGTAGGAATATGCAGAAACCTCGACCTGAGTGTTCTGTGATCCCTGGTGGTAATTTGAATTGTCTTAGAATTCCTACCCTAAAACCTCTTGTTTGTGGTACTTTGGCTGCAAGTACTTCGAAGTACACAAATATTCCTTCATCATCTCCATGATGATAGCTACTGTAGTAGCAGTGACATTTTTATGGATTATTAGTCAATGCTACCGATTTAATTCACATGGCCTGCTAATTTTATTTTTTTAATTTTTGTTACACATATTATATTAGTGAGCTAGACTTGGTTCACGGATAAGATCTGCCTTGATTTTGCGGGCAGTAGAGTTGTGTATTTTTTATGATGTATAATATTTGTGCCACGTGACATGCTTATTTGATCTTGTTACCTTAATCTGTTCTAGTATGACGGGTTGTTTAGATTACACCTTCAGATTCATTCCCCCCATAGGATAAGTCTCTATTTGATTGCTTGTGACTTTTGAGTGGTAATACTTGATACCAATGTAACCCTTTATGTTGCCAAGTGTGTGTTTGCATTTTGAACGAATTGATTTGCAAACAAGATTGTTGTTGAATGATTAAGAAGAGAAAGGGAACAGATAGACAACAAGAGAAAAAAAAACAAAGTTTCTGATTTAGAACACAATATCTTACATACACTTGTTGTCTTGGAGGTAAACGATACAATAGCTTTTTGTTTCCCACAAAACTAAGGTTTCTAATAACTGCCTCACACACCACAGTTATAAACTGATCATCAATTACTAAAATAAAAATAGCAAATCAGTGCTGGTCTGCTGGAGTCGAAATATGTTGGAGAGTCCAGCATCAACTAGGGCCAATGTTTCAAGACCACAAGAGTGGAAGACGTCATATCTCCATCCAACATCTTATGAGACTAATGATACAAAGTCCAATCCCTGGTGTTTGGATCAATTATAGGTGTCAAGACTCTCTTATTTTTATCACCAAAGTTTTGAGAATATAAATATTGAGTTAACACCTCAAATAACCCTTGTAATTTGGGCGAGACATGAAATAGCCCTATAAAAATAAAAACACAGATTCTGGCCCTCCAATTTTGAATTTCTCATATTTTAACTCTTTACATTGGCTACTTTCAGACATTTTAATCCTTTACGGGGACAATTTTCACACTTCACTCATTTTATTTTTACGGGGGTTATTTTTAGAACTTACCCAAATTGAAGGGTTATTTGAGGTATTAACCATAAATATAATAATGTGGTATTTGGTGGATCCAATACACTTTAAAACTTTTCAAAATTATAGTAATGGACAGAAAATAAAGAGCCATAACTCCAATTATTGGATGTGGGAAACTCATGCTTGAGGGGGATATCATAGGGTTCAAGTTTGAGTGATTAATCTCACAACGACTATGAATGAACTAAATATTTGATACATAAAATAGATGACACATAATGTTTTAAGGTTTTGAGTAGAGATGTGACGTCTCATTCTCTTGTGGTCGAGTTTTGGCTAGTTGTTCTCTCGACGCTCTTTAGGTCTTCCCAGCAAAATAATTTGTAATCGAGACTATCTAACATGTCAAAATCGATTTTCTACCTCTAAAATCAATTTCCACTCCTCTAAGAATGAAACCGCACTTAACTCACAAGAATACCCAACACTGGGAATTGACTTGCCCTCATGCCAATTGAATCATATAATTGAGGTTAGGTAACTATAGCTTGTGATGAACTATGAAAACTAATCTTTTTAAGAGTATGCAAATGAGAATAAGGATAGGTCTGCACTTCAAATTATATGTCCTCATAGTTTTTTTTTGGGGGTAAAAACTTGTTAGATTTAAGATATAGTAGTATGTTTTTTCTTTTAACATGAATTAATGACAGGTTAATATCACTAAAACTTTTATTCACACTAATACTTGAATCCCCACTTTGAATCAGGCATAGTGTTTTTATGAAAACAAAAATTGGAGTCTATTAAAACACACATCCAAAGAAACAGAATAGATGGAATTGATCTTCCTAAATAAAAATGTCATTTCCCTGTTGAGTATAATTATACATTGATAATGGTTTGTGAATAATGTGTTTGAAATACCTCGTGGCCATTTCATAATCATAGATGTTATTTCAGTTGCAGAGGCCACTGTTTCATTAACATTTAATAAAGAATTAAGTTATTACTCTCTATGAAGTGGTAGTATGAATCATAAAATTCTCAGATTTTATTTTACAAAAATTCTCAGTTATTGTATCCTGCCAGTAGAAGGATTGATTTTGTTGCATTCCTCCAATACTGACATCTCTCACTTAAGAAAATATATTCTAACATGTTGTTTGTTGTAGAATGAAATGGTCTGAAACCAATCAAACACAATAAACCTGCAGATGCACAAAACACATACAAAACCAAAACCAGATGCTTTAACAAAATCAGAAGAAAAAAATTAAAACATTGATGCAAAAAGAAAAAACAAAGACGAGAATAAGATGAACACAAAATTTACGTTGTTCAGCTTTAAAGACATACTCCACCCGAGAAAGAGCAACAATGAATCTACTATGAACATAAACAAACCAATACAATAAAGTTTCCTTGGTCCCTTGCTTTCCACTGTTGAGAAACAGCCCAACAAGAATCTTTAAATCTCTTTTATATTCTTGACATGTAGAGAGTTTACATGAATTCTTCACTTCACGCCCCAAAGTGTTTCCCAAGACTACTCCAAGATTATTCTCCAAAGTCTACCCACATAGAGATGCCCTATGATTCTTACATGAACGCGTGAATACAAGCAGACGCTCATAACATAATTAGTTGAACTAACAATGGTCAGTACTCAGTACTCTCTTCAGATGCTGCAACACTTATGCTTGTACAAGTTTGTGAGACACTTCAACGTTCTTGAGAAATGTGAAAATGAACATAACCATGAAAATTCACATACAGTTGTTTTGAAACTATTCCATTTATTCAGTGGAAGCAATTTCTCTCTCTTTTTTTCTTTTATTGAGCCTGTCCCAGTATATGACAGTTTTTGGACCTAAGTTTGCTTGATTGAAAAGGTACGAGGACTAAATTTAAACAATTAAAACTAAAAGGATCAAATAACACATTGGTACAACTACGTAGATAAAAAACCAATAAAGACTAAGAAAATGGACAGTGACTATTGTTTTCTAACATTTCTCAAATTTTCAGATGCAAAGCAATATCAGAAGCAAGGTCACTACCATCAACCGACAGATTATTTAATCACTTTTCTGTTATATATTAAGTGACTGTTTGGATCAACAGTTCAAAAGGGCAAACTCGCATTCTTGTGACTGGAAGCTGCAACACAACTTTCAGCTTTGTTATTATTGCGCGTCCATATACTTTTTTTTGAAGGAATTGCGCGTCCATATACTTGTCGCCACAGTTCCAAACAAGCTAGGCCACATGACATTTCTCTCACTTTCCCCAACTTCATCTATGCTATTAATTCACGACGAGTTCTGTATATTAGTAATGAATATCTCATTTTCATTCCTGTCACTTGTCAATTAATAATCTACGTTTCATGGAAATTCGGGGGAAAACGAAGGCTTTCCAAATTAAAAGTTCACAGTCTAAGCATTTTGAAATAGGAGAAGAAAAAAAAAAAGACAATGAAATCATCAACATGATTTGCATTTAATCTTTATGTACAGTTCAAATCTTCTATTCAAACTTGCATCGAACAACACCATGAATTGTAATCACTCCCCTAATTTTTAAGCTGTAGGCCAAACCCAACACCAAGGTAATAAAATACAAAACTAGCAGTTAGTAAATATATATATGATCTTTTTTGTAACTGTGTGACTAAAAAACTTCAACAAACCATAACAGCTAAAGCTTCAAGCACTCCAATCCTAAATTGAACCAAAAGAATGTTCACAATATGTACTTAGACAAAATCAGTGGTTAAAGAACAACCTCCAAGAATTGAAAATCAATCAAATTCATTTGATGGAAGTTATGAAATAGAATAATATTGTTGATCAGGGCAAAGTTCCTTTCTCAGTTTATGTGAGAAAAGTTTGCAAGCATCCATGCTTAAATCAATAGCAGCAGAGAGAGCAATGAAGAGAGCAGCATCAGGCATGCAAGTCACGTGTCGTGCCCCCACTTGTACAACAGGTTTACTTACTTTTCCTTCACCACTCACAGTTGAACCCATCACAAACCCTTCACCCGGTAACCACTTTGAACCCAATATTGCAGAATCAATGCAGAATTTACCACCTTTTTTCGTACTCACTGTGCCTTCAGCAATTGGTATTGCATTAACAGGCCCATTGTCAGAGAAAAGCTCTACCTTGTAGCCCAAGCCATCGATAGGACCTCTCTCTCGCCATGCCTCGAGACGACCCCATGGTTTCCAGCTACAGCTACTCACAGTGGAGCCTCCGATTGAGCGGAGAATAACCCACGCACCTGCGTTTGATCGTGACACCCGGTCTGAGCCAGGGGATGGAACAAATGGCGTGATCATGGATGCTGCAGCAACAGGCGAGCCTGATAGGTCGTGAATTACTATCATCCAACCCTTTCTCTCATTCCCTTGTCCACTTTGTTCTCTTTCACCTCTCAATGATCTTCTCCATCTACTTGAATTATTGTTTGTAAAATCTGACGAAAGAGGCCTGAATTTTCAAGTTGGTTAATAAAATATAAAAAACATTTAATTGATTGAAGTAACAAGCATGATCTTCTATAGATAGCTTAGCTTCTGTTGTAGAAACAACTTACACATAAGTATAGAAGTGTTTTTGAGTAAGTGTTTTACTAAGCTATGTATCCAAATGCCTCTCAAGTGTAACAACATAATGAAATTGTTAAACTGTGAAAGGAGAATCAAACTCTTGTATTTTCGGTGTGCCAGAGTATCACCAAAGTTGAATAACAAATTTTCAATCAAGTGATTCTATGGTAATCCGCAGGATATATAATCAAACTCTACTATGCGGCTACATGCTGTCACATGGAACGGAATCCCGGGTAAAAAGAGAAAGGCAAGGGACATGTTTTAATTAGCAATAGTAAAAAGGAAAAAAAACTGAAAGGGTTAATTTGAGTAATGGATTCTTGAATTGCAAGAAACAACCTAAGCAAGTAATTAAGAAAAAGAAAGGCAATTAAAAATGAGAGATAACGTTGTACTTAAGATTGTCTTTTTCTTTAATCCATTAGTTAATAACGTTGTACTTACAACAACCAATACAATTATTAAACTTTTGAAAAGATTAAAAATAAAAAACTTAAAAGTTGAATTATGAAAACTTTGAAACAGCTGGTGGTGGTACAGTATACATATACGTGTGAAAGGGTAGTAGAGCCTTTGTGATTTTGTTTATAAAAAACAAAAAAAAAAAAAGAAAATCTACCTTGTTTTTATTTTCATACATTTACTTGTAGATATTTTTATTTGCAAAGTATATATTGGTAGATATTATCAACAATAAAGTGTCACGTCAATCAAATTTTCCATTCCAAAATTCGCCCAGACCAAGAAGAAGAAAGAAAACTTGCGAAAATGAAATAAAAAATGCTAACAACACACATTCTTTTTTTTTTTTTTTGGTTTAGTAGCCTAGTGGTCACACATTTAAATGTGAGAAGTGGGGTGTCCGGGGTTCGAACCCCAGCCCCTGCATAAATCATGCAATGTCCCTACCAATTGAGCTAAGCTCACGGGGGCGCTAGCAACACACATTCTAACACACATTTTTCAACACACTCTCTATTGGTTAAAACTCACATGGGATCCACCAAATTTATATGGGACCTACATAATTTGGTGGGACTCATGTGAGTTTTAACCAATCAAAAAGAGTGTGTTGGAGAGTGTGTGTTAAAATGAGTGTTGCTAGCATTCCTCAAATGAAATATTGGTGGTGTGTGGTCAGTGCCAGTTTTCACGGTTCATTCTTTCAATTCAACAGAAAAAAGGAAAGAAAACAACAGAAAGTGAGGATGTCTACCAAGTTGGAGGACCTCCCACACCTCATTTGTCCCACCAATAATTTTGCAAAATATCCAAACACAAATACAGTAGATACTTTCATTTCATGCGGTATTTTAATCAGATGGTATAATCTTTATATTTTAATTTTAAATTACCGAACTTAATCATCTTGATTTAACGTGATAATCACTTCCAGTTTTACCGTGTCAATGCATTGAAAGAAAAGTAATAAATTCAGCAAGAAAATTTAAGTGGAAGAATGACTTACTGGGAATGGGATTTGTAATTGCGATCGACACTGAATTTGCAGCTAAAAACAGGTTGTTTGATATTCTCCTGAATCTGGAAAATAACAGGACTACATTCCGGTTCGCCACCAAAGTGAAACACAAAGCGTGGATCCGGTTCAGACCGGACCATAACATGAAGCAAATGTGAAGGTTTATCATATGCTTCATGGTTCAGTTTGAACCAGCCATTGTGGAACTGGAAAGTATTGGGAGAAGGGAGTGAGGTAGGTAATTGAATGGGGAGGAGGACACGGCCGAGTAGCTTTGCACTGCGGACGCCACAGTTGCGGCCCATTGGGCCATTGTAAACGGAGATGGAGAGAATGAAGGGTTTGCTGGAGAGACGACGGAGAGCAGCGGAATCAAGGTGGAAAGCAGGGGCGGAGGTTGTTGAATGAGGGGAGGGGGAGGAGAGTGGAAGGAGGGAAGTGTGGGAAGGGAAGGAAGGAATGTGGATTTTGCAGAAGCATGGAGTGGTGGAGGGGTGAACGTTGGAAAGTGGGAGGGGTTTTGTTGGAGAGGAAAGGAGTTTGAGAGTGAGGGATTCTACTATGAGACGAACAAAGGGGCATGGATCCATTGTAGAGTAGGAATGTTCAATTCAATTTCAACGCTTCTATTCTAAGTTTTCATCTTCTTTATTTGGACTCTTTCCCGGTTGCCGTTTTCTTTAGACAAATTATTATATTAAATTAAATGGTTCGTTAAATAAATAATCTTTTTAAATTTCGTTTTTAGTCCTTCAAATATTTGTTTTTCTACAATTTCTAGTTCTCTTCTTCAACGTCCTCGCAACCATTACTGCCACCA
>Ga0315915_1006187_pt1 | contig 14701 bp, 9 predicted proteins | sample MpolbnodulesMG_FD_207738 | JGI IMG/M metagenome (GOLD analysis project Ga0315915, IMG submission 207738) | Medicago polymorpha root nodule microbial communities from Los Angeles, California, United States - branched nodules | ecosystem: Host-associated > Plants > Roots > Nodule | place: USA... | reverse complement strand
CCCACCCCCAGATTTTGCTTTACCCCATCACCTCCATCTTCTTCTTAAGCAGATGTAGTTTTACCCCAACCCCCCTTCCCTAGACAAGAAACATATCTCATTGTAAATGTATCAATATAATAATTGTTCTGGACCGGTCACAAGACCAATCACACGTAGCCTGAAGTACACTGCCTTAAGGCTACACACTCAAAAGAGCACGCCATCTTGCCTGCACCGTACCATACAGGAGCACACCTCCTTGCTGGGATCACTCTACATGTGTCTCATAACCGCCCTAATCATACGCCGTATCTCACGGCGACGATTATGCTCAAGGCGCGTCTATATAAAGGTGAACTTGCTTCACCCTCAAGATACACAACACTTCTTACACATTCTCTTTCAGTTTCATTACTGACTTGAGCGTTGGGGTTCTAACGTGCTTGCAGGCACCTTACGTTCCACCGCGAAGACTCGTCGTCGCCGTACCGGAATTTGTTACCGATATTCAGAGCACTCCCTGCCACCGTTGCGACTCAACCGTTCTTATCAGACAGATCAATAATAAAATGAGATTTTATGTGTATCAATTTTGTTCTTTTATTTATTTTTGTTTATATTTGCATTTATTTTATGATTTTGGCATCTAAAAAATATAATTTCTTCAAAGACTAATTAAATCCAACGTGAATTCGAATAAAGTTACGTATTGAATAAATTCGAATAAAGTGGCACAAGTACACAAAATCAATTAAAAAAATACACAATTTTATTTAGTTTTAATTTCATCTACATTACATTACATTCTCCCTAAATATATGTGGTATCATCATGATGTTGGATTTAAGTTTAATTTTTGGAAGTTTGCGGAAAATGTTGGGATTAAAGTGTTGCATACTTCGGGTAGAGATTTGCAACTTTCTTTGAAAAGTAAAAAGAATGAAGAGAACCCAACACATGTATTCTAGCAAATCAACTATATAAGTTCTCACATCAAATCCCTTCATATAGGATGAGTATGGACGTAAAGGAATGATGTGCATTGTAACACCTTAATTCTATATTTTTAATTAATTCAATGATGTTTAATAAGTGGAGTTTTGATTAATATTATTGTTGATGCTGCTTGTGCTTGGGTATTGTTTTATTGTTTAGAAAATAGAAATAATGATGTGGAGTGGGAGGTGGTTTGAGAAAATTAAAAGGAACGAGGAGGAGTGTCCTAACAAAATAAATAAAGAGTCGTGGGGGTAGAAAGTAAGATTATAATAAGTGGGGGAGGGGAGAAGTAAAAGAGTAGTGCTTAGGAAAGGAAGATAAATATAGCGAATAGTGAGCCCAAATATAAATAGGAATATTGGGGATTAGAAATCAGGTTTGCTGATCAGAGAAAAGGGAGAAGAAAAGCAGAGGGAGAGAAGCGGAACCCTAATGCAGCAACATCGAGCCAAACCAAAGGTTTGTACGAATTCGAGGTAAGGGGGAGAATCTCTTTATCTCTAGGGTTTAATATTCTGTTATGAGGCTGTAAAGGGGGTTAGAGTATGAGTGTTGTTATGATGGTGGTGAGGTCGTTGTTGGAGTTAATTAATTCTTAAGTTTTGATTATTGTTATGAGGAAGAGTTCCACTGAAAATTATGATGAATGAATGTAAAATTGTTGTTGAAAGAGTAATATTAATGCAACCTAGTTTAGAGATTAGAGTTGAGAACATAACCCTGATTGAGTGTGAAATAGGATAGGTTAAGAGGGAATTAATGCCCAAATAGTAGGGTAAACCTAGAGTGATAATTAGGAACAATTGGGGTGTGTTGGGATTGAGTTAAGTGAGTTAAAAGTGATTAATTGGAAGAAAACGCATTTTATGACTGATTTTGGTCGATTGTCTGTCAGCCAAAAACGGGCCCCGATTTGGGAAATCAGCCACCGATTTTGGCTCAAAATTTGAGTGTTTTGATTCGACAAAAATCGGGGTCCAATTTTGGAAATTCGGCCCCCGATTTTGTCATCCCAACATAACAAATAAAAACTGTATTCTTTAACCATTTTCCGTTTTGAACTGGGTTTCGGTATAAACATGAAAGTTGTAGGTATGTATGTTAACTTTCCAATGACTTTGGTCTTACCTCCATCAGACATTCACAACGTGAGTTATGATCAAAATAATACATAGGGGTCAGCACGGTTATGCAATCTGCCTAGGTTCAGGAAAACCAATCTTTCCACCTTTCTCTGTACCAAATTGGATTTAGGTCTCTTCATGAAAAATATAGATATGAATGTTAGATTTATTTTTGTTTTAGTTTGACTCATTTTAGACTTCTACAACTTGATTTATGATCAAATTACTGTACCTGAGTAATGCTGCGTTTTTCCTGGAACTTCAGCACAACCCCTTCAATGGACCTTAAAGCATCCTAGAAAATAATAGCGAGTTAAGAAGGTGTTGATATGAGAGGTTACATAATCTCCTTAAACTAATAATTAGTTTAGGAATACCGTTAAGTGAAAGAGTAAAAGAGCCAATGTAGTTAAAGAACTTAAGATGAATGTTAGATAGTAACGCATAAGGTGTAAAAAAATGAATGAAGAATATAGAAGTCTAATTTAGATGATTGTACAGGATGAGAGGTTCGTTAAGACGAAATGTAAGGGAAGATAATGAGTTGTATATTAAGTAATGAAAGATAATAGGAATGATGATAACGATGAATAAGATGAGGATCGATTAAAAGAGAGAAAGATGAATAGGAAAGAGGATAAGAGATAATAGTTATAATGGTTGACGATAATAATAATGACTAGTATCGAGAGAATGAAATCTTGAATTATAATGTAGTCTTAGTGAGGAAATTTGCTGAAGTGAAAATTAATAATAAGGTGAGATAATAACTTTAAACTAGAACAAAGTTAAGATTAGGGGAATGGATGACACATAGATGACTACAAAGATGAGAATAAAGTAATAAGATATAAAGTCATTTTATTGAGAAGAATTAGTATGAAGGAGTTAATGACAATGGTGGGCTAAGACCTAGCTGTAAAGAGAGGAGACGTTATATGTAATGATAATGAACAAGTAGATATCCGAAGACTAAGAATGAGGAATATGGTATGCTATCATAATAAAGTATATAGAGGGCCTAGAATAGATGAGAGAATAGAGTACGTCTGTGAGATGAATAATAAAATAAAATATAGGGATGAGATAAGGTGGGGATTTAAACGGATGATAGAGAGTAATGATGAGGAGTCTTATAACTTTGACAGAGAGTGATGACGATTAATGTTATATATATATATATGTAAAGAAATTACTGCGATGGGAAATGATGATGTTATATTATAATATTGTTGAGAATGACGATGTCTATGTTGTTGTGATGATGATAGTGTTGATGATTAATTTATGACGATGATGAGATAGGTGATGATGTTTTGTGTGCTTGCATTAGAGTCGTGCATTTTAGGGGAAGACTTGCATTAATATGTGGGTTATGTGATTAAGTGTATACGTGTAATACTTGTCGAATTTAATTATTTACGTTCATATAGAGTCTAGAGCATGGTGTCGTGCATTGATGACGAGAAAAGTCCAGTAATATGCCTATGGCAAATTATGCAGTGAAAGTCCAGTAACATACCTCTGGCAAATTATGCAGGTGAAAGTCCAGTAACATAACTCTGGCGAAATGACGAGTAGGTGTGGTACCACATTCATATAGGTCGTTAGGAGAGTCCATATGCATGTATATGATGATGTTTGTACTTGGTGTTTTAAGTGTGCAGATGATGTGCTACTGTGATATGTGAAATGAAGAGATTATACATAATAACTGTTGATAGTGATGAGAAAGTGGGGATTATACTCTTTAGATATTTATTTAATGTGCATGTTTTTCCCTATTACTATGTTATGACATGATTTCTCACCCCTTATTTTGTTGTGTTGTTTTTCGTATGGTGACTGTACTTTGAGTACAGATACTCAGGTTGACGAGGAGTAGTTATGAGACATTTTAGAAGGTGGAGATGAGGGGATGCCCTTTGTTTAGTCTGATATTGTAACACTAGGGTTGAGATTGACGGTTTAATTTTAATTACATTTTGAGTTGAATCACCTTTTCCCATTGCTTCTAACTAATTCCGTTCTATCCTGAAGTGCTTGTAATTCCATTCTAATTCCGTTCTAAATAATAGTATAACATTGCTTTTGGATTCACTTCAGGTATCACCAATGGAACATTCTCATCCATTCAAAACATGGTTCCTCGATTAAGGAAGAAGAAGAAGCAGAGAAGGAAAATGACAGTGAAAAACCAGCGTGAGTTATTTCACGTTGCCGTTAACACTTGCGTGACTGTACTTTTGGAAGTTTGGTTAGAAGCAAGCAATTTTTGATGGGAGAAGAGCATTTTTCAAAAGGTTTTGGTAGACTTAGAATTGTAAACACACAAACAAAAATAGCACTGACTCACTGAGCAACCAACAAAAAAATATATAAAATATATATTTTCAATTTAATAAACAAAAAATACAATATATAATGGAAAAAGAAACACAGACAACCATAGATGAAACCATAGATGAGTGAAGCAATAACTCTTGAATTTTGCATCATGCTTGAATGAGTTTTGCAAGTTGAAAAAAGAAACACAAACAACCATAGATGAGTGAAGCAATAACCATAGATGGTGTTTTATTTAGAAAGAGGGATCTCAATAATGCCGCATGAGCGCCATGAGAGTACGCCATCAATATCAATTAGCTCTTTCATAACTAATACAGTTTGCCTAATTGATTGAGTTAGAACAAAAGGAAATACTTCCGAGGGGCTTTCTTGTAACCATTTCAACTTTGCTATCAACAATTCCACCAATTGAAGGATTTCATTTTCAGTGAGAGACATAAAAAACGTTGGTCCATGCCTTTGTAATCTATGAGCCAGATCCTCCTTGACAACACAAACAACATGCAGCAAAATATTACTATTGAATTATTCCTTTAACAAGTAGCTAAATAAATATTGCATAGCGAATGAATACTTATGAAAAAGAAGATCTACAAAACTAGCAAACCTGCTTCTTGATCGGGAAATAAGACGCGATCCTCTGGAAGAGAAAACAAAAGATTCCACATCATCCCCAAAGGAACCACTAGAAAATAACACAAGTATTTCTGAATGATTAACGTCCCTCTGCTTCTTCTTCTTCTTAACATTAGATGTTGTTGATGGGATCAAACGTACACAAAAATTATCATCTCCTATATACAAAAGTTGTACATGTGGTAAAGATGCTATAATTTTGGAAAACATTTTGATATTAATTATACCTATGCTATTTTGGTAATGAAGATCTCCGATGGAGATCCCGTTCGGGTACGAACTCAATACCTCCCTAATCTGCATAGAAATCAAACTGAATACCTCCTTAACCTTCCTAGAATCCAATTCTTGATCTTCATCAAAAAATAAATCTATGTACGAGGATGGTAAATGGATTTCTACATTTTGTGAAGATGTGGGCTCCTCAGCAGCTGAGAAGGGGTTTTCATAAGGCACCTTCCCGTTTCTATACCACTCAGGAGGATATTCAAGAGGCACCTGCACCTGCGCCTTAAAATACCAATGAGGAGGAGGCCTGCAATATTTACCAGTAAGATATTTCCCTTTGAGCACTGAAGACCATTGCCACACTATAGTTGCTACTTTCCATACATAACCATCGGTCTTCCCTGAACATGCGAGCAAGAGATTGTCGTTCCTCCTATCATGGTTCCGAAACAAAATGTTGGAAAAGTCGAAGTCTATATCACCAGATATCAAAAAGAGGTGTCTGGGTGAGGGAGTTTGAGAAAGCCAAGGCACAAACCATTTGTTCTTGTTCTTTCCACCTGTATCAAAGTAGTTAAAGGTCATTATTATTTTAAAGGCTTAAATATGCAAAAGGTCCCTGCAAATAAGGCTTGTTTGGCTTTTGGTCCTTGCAAAAAAAAATATTAAAAGGTCCCTGGACCCACTTTTGAGGTGATATGGCAGTGTTTTGGCCATGTGGCAGACCACGTAATAAAAAAAATTCTGAAAATAACATTTTAGAAAGAAAAAAAAATCTGTTAAAATTAAAATTTTTGCAAAAAAAATTGAACATTATATAAATTTTCAGAATTTTATTTTCATATTTCAAAAAAAGAAATACTTGAAAGTTTTATAATCGAAAAAAAATTGAAAATTAATTTTCTGATTTTTTATTTTAAAAATTTATTTTCAGATTTTTTAATTTCAAAAAACAATTTTCAGAATTTTTTAAAAAAATAATAATAAATACGTGGACTGCCACATCAGCACGACGTGGCAAAAGTTGCACAATCAGCAACTGCCACGTGGCCAAAAACATGCCACTTCAGCTGTTTTGTGGGGCTAGGGGAAATTTACAAGGGCTTTTTTTTTTCAAGGACCAAAAGTCAAACGAGCCCTATTTGCATATTTCAGCCTATTTTAAAAGATATTGTAAAAAAGAAGATAAGATTGAATGAAACAATTCGATAAGTGCTATGATAGGGTATTTAGAATGAGTATAAATGTGGTGAATCGGCTAGTTCTAGAAGGTAGTATGACTCATCTTAATCTTGAAGGTATCTTTTAGGTATATTCTATTAGTTAGTTAGTTGTGCTATTGTGTAGCCATTCTAGATTAAAATGAGTCATACCCTCTGTTGTCAAAAGCGGTCGCGTCAGGCCGCGTTGGCGTGTGTCGGAAGTGGAAAGCGATCAAAGCGGACCATTTGCAGGAATGTGGCGCCGCGTTAATGCGTCCAAAGCGGCCGCTACAACCATTGTTGTCAAAATCGAACAATCGGAGCAACTGGATCTAAGTTTACGCGGGTCAAATTGTACCCTTCATCCTTTTTCACAGTCAAGAGAAGAATGATAGGAAATTAAAGAAATCTTTGATTGTACTGTGAAAAAACTGAGGCGGAGAAGTGAATACATCATTAACTAGATACATTAACTACTCCGCCTCAGTTTTTAGGATGGGGGAGTAGTAAATAATTATATTTACGTGGTAAATATATTATAGCCTACTCTCTAAGTTACTTAGCATAAAATATTATGTAGAATATTCCTTTTGTAATCTCCTATATAATAGACCTCCCGTAGTGTTTTTCAAAAACACGATTTTTAACATATGTCTCGCTTTCCTCTCTTATTCAACAAGTAAAATCTATAAATGGAAGCCCTAATATGGACCTCAAAAATAAGGGTCCATTGGTAAACCTATAGAAATGAGTTGTTGCAGGTTACTATCATTTAGATAATAATTTTAATTTTATTAGAATATCCTCATATCCTGACAAAAGAACAAAGCTAATTTTCCTGAAATGGTCTCTATTGCCTTTAGTGATTGGAAAGATAAAAAATTCTCAGCTTGCATTTACGATCTTGTGATGAATGATGAAGATGGTCCAAATCCATTCTCAATAGATTTATGTAGAATTTCATCAACAGCAAATTATGCAGAAAATCTTCCACAATTATTTCCTATGTGATTCAACCAAAACTCGCCGAAGAGGACGGTTTATACCTAGTTGCTTTGTGGGACTTTATTGATCTGGTGGCAAATGGCCTCGATGAGGGGAGAGCAATAATCGCAGTAGCATGATTGAAAATCAAACATTGTCACCTAAAAATGAAAAGGCTGTAAAATCAAGTATGTTAAGGTTCTTTTTTAGATCTATGTTGTTGTTGCTGCTTATATGTTTCCAGAGACAAAGTGGGAGCCTACTGGAGTACGAGTTGCATTTACACAAGTAATATGCTAAATACTATAAGGCTTTAGCAAAAAAAATATAATATCAGGTCCACTAGTTCCATTGTTGTTCTCTCAGTTTCTCCTCTAATTTGCAAACTCAATCCCATAGGTCCAACGGTGGACCTTTATTTTTAATGTCCATATTAGGGACTTCCATCTATAAATACTACATCCATAAAACAATCCCACCTAAAATCATGGGACTTTTTAACTCTATCCTTCCCTGCTTGTAGACCTCTTCAAGTGAGTATTTTTATTTCTCTCTTCCTTTTTCTCCTCAAAGTTTATCCATCATTATAACCATTGTTCCTATCCTATGTATTGCAAATAATGTGATCAGCTTGCTGCTAAGTGCTCCTTTACTGCTCTTAATTCTGCTCTCAACTCTCAATTTCTTAATCTTGCTATCAGCAAACTTTGTTAGGTGCTCTCATTATTTTTACCCTTGGTATTGTAATCATATGTTGATCAATGATAAACAAAAAGTATATGGAGATCACATAAAAAAAAAGTAAAATTCTATTGTAATAATAATCTTATTAAGTTTTCTCTTATTAATTACTTTTTATGAAGTTTCTTTTGATGCAATTGGTTTGTGCCATAATAATCTTTTTACACTTGCTTTTTAGACTATGAAGTTGCAGTGAAATAAATAATAATTGTACTAATATTACTTTTCTTTATCTCAACATTATCGTTTTTTGTTATTTTTGTCTTTGAATCTCTTAAATTTTGAATGTATGCTAACAATAATCAAAGTCTTGTCAAATCTCATAAAAAAAAAAGGACAACCCGGTGCACTAAAGCTCCCGCATACGCAGGGTCTGGGAAGGGGTCCCACCAGTTGGTGTATTGTACGCAGCCTTACCCTGTTTTTAACACAAGAGGTTGTTTCCAGGACTTGAACCCGTGACCTTCCAGTCACATGACAACAACTTTACCAGTTGCGCCAAGGTTACCCCTCTCTTGTCAGATCTCATAAGGCCTTATGAGATCTAGTCAAATCTCATAAGGCCAAAAATCTGTTTAAACCTTATAAAGTCTTACGACACAAATCCTTTAAAATCGAAACAAAAATATTTTGAAAGCTCGGCGGAGTCTTAAAAGTCGTAAAATTCTTACAAAGTCTTTTAACATCTATTGGACTTTTTTCCTAATAAAATAGTCCTTTAAAATACAAAACCAATTCACCCCTTAATTTCTAATGAAGAAAGAAAAACAAAAAAACTGAAAATGAAGATGGTAATAGTTTTAGTCGTAAGGTAAGAAAACAGAACCTGGAATGTGGTGGAGATCAATCCCGGATAAGAAAAGTGCTTCTTGTTTGATCTGTGAAAGTTGAGAAACATCGCCATAAGCATCAATATGAATAGGGCCCTTAATCCCGTTAGCTCTAAGAACTCCCATAATTGAAGGTGCTACATTCAAAAAACTAATGTCGGAAGGGACACCACAGTTGTCAAAGTCCCACCATACCGAAACCCTATATTTAAAGTTATCCCGATCAGATTTCTCTTCAACATGACTAGGACTCTGGTCTACTTCGGACTTAGCCTTGCTTTTCCAAAATGTCCACCAACTACTAATCCAACTATAGAAAGTTGAAGTAAATGGGCTACGAAAAACTTCATCAACCTCCTTTCTAGCTGGAATCTCATGTTTGTTTTTGAACATGGTGCAATCATTACAAGTAGAGAGATTTTGTGAAGGGTTTATTTTTACCAGAATTTCAGGATTTCCTTGTGAAGGGATAGATCGGAATGGTTTTACATCACCATCGCTGCTAACACATGATGAGGATATTCTGGGAATCCCATCTGCACTTCTATCCAAATTTTTACCCCCATTATGTAGCTTTTGAGTTGCGGCACCATCCTTATGCTTATTCTTAACAGCAGATTTCGTTGATGGGACCAAACACACCCAAAAATTATCTCCTCCTAAATACTGGAGTTGTACATGTGATATAGATACTAGAAAGTTGGAAAACTTTTTATTTCCATAGAAGCGTTTAACCAAAGGCAGATCACACTTTGTCAACTCTGCACGAAGATCTCCTATGGAAATCCCATTTGGGTGTGAACACAATATTTTCATAACTTTGAAGCTTGACTTAACTTTATGTCTGAGGTAGGTTTGTAGATCTCCGCCGCATTTTGTGAAGATGTGTGCAACTCAACAACTGAGAAGGGGTTTTCAAGAGGCACATTTGAGTTTTCATACCACGAATTAGTGGGACCATCAGGAGGATAGTTGAAATGTTTTCCAATAAGGTCTTCCCCCTTGTGCATGGAAGACCACTCCCACATTATAGTTGCTACATGGCAGAGAGCAGCAACATGAGCCCTTCCGGGACATGCAAGCAAGATATTGTAGTTGCACATTCTTAACCGGTGCAATATGCCACTGCTAGAGAAGTCTCTATTACCAAATATCAAAAAGAGGTGTAGTGGTGGAGGATTTGTGGAAACCCAACCATTAAGATCCATAAGAAAATGCTTATAGGTATTGTACTTTTGAACTGCAACAATGTAATCATTATTATTTGAAAAGATAAAAAAAAAAATGGAATTGAAATAAACTGATAAGGTATTTATAATAAGGAGTATAAATGTGGTGACTAAGCTAGTTCTAGAAGGAAGAACGACTCATCTTAATCTAGAAGGGATCTCTTAGGCATATTAAAACTTTTAAACTCTCACAATCACCAGCACTCAAGATCTAGATCTAATTCCTCTATTCATCTTCACAAAATAAAGTTTGGATTTATTTCTTGGATTTTTCTACGGGTACTCTTGGTATGCTTGTTCCTGCGAATTTGTACACGAATTTGAGCTAATCAATACGTGGACGTACTGTAAACCGGTTCGCGCGAACTAATTCGCGGTTCTCCACCAAATCCGTTGAATTATGTAACTATGGTTTTACCTTCTGACATGTGCCGATGCGGCTTGACCACAGAGATAAGCATTGTATGCCTCATTGGTTAGAATCAATGAAAAATATACTAAGTTCCTTTCTTTATCTCTAAATTATAGATTGCGATCCCTATTCAAATTGGGGAAACATTTAACTAAGTTCTAACACTATATAACAAGAAAAAAGGAAATAAAAGGTAAGGATGAAAACGAAGGAAGGAACGAACCGGTAACTATTTTTTCAATATCAGAAGGGTAATCGTCCACAATGGAGGAGAATAGAGAAATGTTGGTTGAATTAAGAGCCTCTTTGTCGACCCCTGAAGAATTAAAATCACCATAAGCACGAATATGAATTGTACCCATAATCCCGTTAGCTCTAACGGCTACCATAATTGAAGGTGCTACCTTGGAAAAGCTAACTCCAGAGGGCACGGGACAACTATCAAGGTGCCACCATACTGAAACCTCGGGAAAAGAAGAAGAAGATGATGATGATGATGAGAACCCACGCACTAAAAAATGATGATGATGATGATGATGATGATGATGATGATGAAACCCAGTAAAAACCTTGCAAGAAAGACGAGAAGGGAGAATGGAGAGTTTTTTCAGAAAAAGAGGAAACATTCTCGATGAATAGGCTGTGATACGGCGGAGAGGGTGATTGGCGGCGGATTTGCGATCGGAACGAGAAAAACATGAGTGAGGGAAGGGAAATAACAACACCAGGCTTTTATGGAAGTAAAATGTAATGGGCCAGCCGAGTAAAAATAAACTATTACTTTTCCCATCCTCCTCCTTGCGCGCCCTGCAAAAAAGACAAAAATACCTCTTGATTATATAATCCGAACCAGATTGTTAGCATTTTTTGGATTAAAAAAATCTGAACTATTTCGATCTCCGATTTTTTGTGTTTTCTTTGATATCAAAGGTCTCTATCTCAGTTGATATCAAAGATCTCTGATTTGTTGTGTTTTCTTTGATATCAAAGGTCTCTGTTGCCAGAGAAATGAAGGAAAAGAATCTCGTCTTGAAGCAAGTGGTTGCCTCCACCAGAATTGGAAAGCTGGTGCCCAATTGGGAAGCCCATACAGGGTTAGAGAAAAGCTATCGCATGGAGCTTACAGACTAGAAGAGATGAATGGAGACCCAGTACCAAGGACCTAGAACACAGTCAACTTGCGCCATTACTACAGTTGAATTATCTTACTTTTATTTTCTTTATTTTTATGCTTCATAGTATAGATTAGGGCGAGCACAAATTCATGCAGTTGTCGCCTCCTATGTTATTTTTCCTAACAATTTCAAGTCTTTTAATAAAAGAAGTAGGGTGGCACCCTTTTCCCCTACAAGGGGCAAGGGTTTTTAACGAGGCCCCCTATTTTCTAAATTCTACTCGCCATTCTACATAATGATTATATTGCGCATTGTCCTTATCAGCTGAGTTAAGCTCACAGAGACTAAAGTGAAACACTATAATATAATATATATTCCTCTTGAAAAAAATATAATATATATTCTTTTTTATCTAAATAATATAGACTGGACGATCTTTATAAAATAAAAATTATATGTTGGACGATGAAGTGAATAATCTCATTCCACCTCCGAAGGTCTTAGGGGTTCTTTCAGATTGATTTTTGTGTTTAAGGGGATTCAATTGCTGGACGGAGCATCAAAGAGCTTGAAGGGTTGCACGGTGATTGAGAATTCGAAGACATCAAGAAGCACCAAATTCAAAGGGTATTTGAAGTTTGGGAGAGTGGTTACATGAGTTGAAGAACTAGGGTAGTATTAAGGAACTCTTGCAATCACATTGTAATTCAACATTCATATTTTAGTGGAAGTCCTTGGTGGAGGCGTTTTCCACCAAGAAAGATGTAGCCCGATCCTCTTTAATTTTGATAATTGCATCAGTTTAAATTGATATGATATAAATTGAATTTGATCTAAGTCTTTTTTGGTTAAACTTGACCTAATTCCTTGAATTAGGTTTTCATCTATTTCACTTGGATCACTTTTGTTTCATTTCTTAGCCAATTTATCAATTGCATATACATTGGTTATAGCATGTTTAAATTGCTTATAGGTTTGGTTTGTGAATTGTCTTGTTTTGCAAATTGTATAAGAATCATTAATTGGAATAAGATTTAGCTTTTGAATCTCTCAATTCATTTGTAAATCTTATACTTGTCTATTTGTCATAGTTATTGAGATTGTTCAATTATAATTCCAATAATTCAAACATTTTCTAAAACGCTAAAACTTCATAAGTTTTTTAAATCACTATTCATATGTGCATCTTTATTGGCAATATAGACCAACAACAATGTAACAAAATACACCAAGTCTCTCATATTTGAAAAAGAGACATTGACTGCTCCTTCTCAAAGACTATGCTTCTCCTAAGCAACGTTAAGAGCTACTCGAATCCGCACATAATAGTTACTTTCATTGTACTTGACAAGTCTGCCAATATGGCGTTGTATTCATTCATGTAACAATGTAGAAGATTAAAAACTTGGACCCAAACTTCTGCCTCATTGAACTAATTGCTTCACCAATTTCAAGTTTCTCATGCACCAGCAAAAATTCTTCAAAGGTCCATGGACCATTTTGAAGGACTCTCTACATATCTGATTCATAATAGAACTGGAAATGGAATCTGTTTTATCCGGCTTGGATGATAGTAACTCCTTGCAGATATGAAAGAAGCCTCTCCTCCATGAATTGGAAGCGGACAGCAGTTAACACGTAGTTCCCACCAAGGCATAATTCAAGCAAAGCCTCATGAGGCTGTTCAGAGGACCATCCAATAGGAGGAGCGGAGAGTTGACATTGAAATTTTCCACAATCTTTACGGTAGTACATATGAACTTTATGGAGAGAAAAAAACTCATGCTCATATGCTCTTTAAGGAGAGAAAAAAAAACTCAATAGTACGTATGCTCTTTACGGTACGGTAGTAGAGAAAAAACCAATACTATAAATTTTGTAACACCTGGTAAATAAATATAATGAGAAGCAAAAGTGAGAAGAAATATCTATGTGGTGTCCATTCAATAATGATTGGGACAATGAACCACACCTTTCTTCTTTGCCTAACCAACTTTGATGCATTCCTTGTTTACTAAAAATCAAACAAAATTGGTCTCCCAATTAACTCACCTTTTTTTTTTGGTCAAGTAGCCTAGTGGCACACACGATGGCCGTTCAGGTGGGAGGCTTTGAAAAACATAACCTATGGGTGGAAAGAGGCGCTCTACTAGATTTTTCAAGATATGTATCAAAACCAATACTTGTTTGACGAGGTTGTTAACTAGACGATAATTGGGATCCGTCTGCACGAAGTCATCAGCAAGTATGTTTTTAATTGGAAATATTATTATATTTATCAATTGTATTATATGCCACTGGCTGCATAATCTTCATTATGGCTGTTAATTTTAAGCTGTCAGAGTCAGGGATGGATGTTTATTATCAAATTTTATTAAAAAGCTGAAAGACACAATGACGATAAAGCAAAACAGCAACTGTATAGAAAACAGCAACTGTATATGACCTGTTTTTTAGTATTATAGAAAACATTAATTCAAGAATATTACCATGTATCAACATGCATAGAAGTATGCTAGTCAAATTTTTATTTGTAGGTTCTGAATGTAGTCTCTTTTCTCTTTGATGTCGTGTTTGCGTTTATATCTGAAGCAAAATAATGACTTATTATTGGTAGTGATGTAATGTACCCTTTTCTTACATGATTAGTTGCTTTTTAGCATTAATATAAAGGTTGGTTGTCATTGTTGTTGTTGTTGGATCTTTGTTGTTGTTTATTGATTTTACTTTATCAGAATTTAAAGGTCGTTCATGTGTTTACATTAAAACCATGACAATCTTAGTTATAGTCATGATGGGCTCGAGGATCTTTTACCTCTTCCAATTCCAAATATACCAATGATTTATTATCAAATTCCATGATGATGTAT
>Ga0315915_1006186_pt1 | contig 14701 bp, 13 predicted proteins | sample MpolbnodulesMG_FD_207738 | JGI IMG/M metagenome (GOLD analysis project Ga0315915, IMG submission 207738) | Medicago polymorpha root nodule microbial communities from Los Angeles, California, United States - branched nodules | ecosystem: Host-associated > Plants > Roots > Nodule | place: USA... | reverse complement strand
GATTTTTTTAAAGAATAATTTCTTCTTTTGAAATGCTTAAAAAGTAGTCCGGAACACTTGTTAACAAGACCCAAAAACATAACCATTGAAAAATCATAGGTGTTCGTCTTAGTTCGAACAAATCGTCAAATCTAAGATGATACCAAAGTGAGTTGGATAGAATCACCACGAACAACCATAATTTTAGGAAAAACTACTTTTTTTTTTTATTCAATAGGCTAGTGTTAGACTCACACCTTAAGAATTATTGGTCACCTTATATCAACCTCCTTATTGGACGAAACAATCATATTTTAAAATTTTAACAAAATTACGGTGTCATTGTTTTGTAAAATTAATTGATGGAAATAGCTACATTAGTGAGATAAAAAATTCAGAATTATTGGTCTATATCTAGAATAAACTGACAAGATAATGGAAGTAGGTATCTTTATCATCAATCAATGAGTAGAATGTGAATTATACAAAAGATAAAATGAGAATATGAACAAACATATAGTAGTCGGAGCTTGAAATGTGTATGTAGGTAAGGTAAAAAATAAAGTTGGTAGGGTTGGGAGCATTTGGTTATGGTGGTTATGTGCTTGGTTGTTTGTATTGTTCCAGTAATGTGTCGTGGTCAATTGGTCGTTTATCCGTCTTTAGCATGTGATGTCATCTTCAACATTAAGTCTTTATGTGTCATTACAGATTGGCTAGAATTTTGGAAGATAGTTAATGGAGAGTTGAAATACAGTTGAGAGAATGGTCAAAACACCATGGAATTCCAGTCTATGCTATTGACTAGCAGTACTTGTTTGCTTTTAATGAAATTACTAACCAAAATGGAATTTAATCATATCCTTTGTGCTTAAATTTAAGACCCATTTTTCATATTTGTGGTCCCTTACTAAAAATCATTCTTCAAATTTCTACATGTGTGTTATGTATTAATGATTTCTTTACAATAATATCCCTTTTATATATCTGATCGCTTATTTAACTAACAGAGAAAGTAAAATAATTTAAAATTTTACGTTAAAATTGACTATAAATCATCCATCTTTAATGGATCTAGAAGAGGAAAAAAAACATTGTCGACTAGAGTTTGGTAAAGAGAGAGGAGAGATGTTTATGTGTTCAGATGCAAAGCCAAGAGATAGTAAGCAATATGAATTTGATCATACATATATGTTGCAAAGCCAACAAACTTTGGTAATTAGGAACTTACATGTGTTACTTCAACACCCACCCTTAAAGATGTAAGTTGGTATCTGGTCAAATTTTTAGCAAATTTTATGGTATTCACATATCTGAAGAATACGAGTATAGCTAATTTATAAAAAGAATTGTATTAAAAGGACTTTAAATCAGGAGTAAAATATTAAAATTTGGATTTTGTGTTATTTATAGAGCTTGCTTCAATTTTCATTGCAAGATTTTCCTTTTCCCTATCCCTTTTGTCACCGATCAATAGTCCAAAGCATATGTTTCCTCTTTTCTCAATGATAGTCTCCGCAGCACAATCAATTCCCAAGGCAGTAAAACTAGAGTTTGGTGATCCTTGCAAGCTTTTTCTCTCTTTCTTTGCAATAGGTAAATGACAAAGCCAACGACAAAAAGAAAACAAATCATGTTTATCACTACCTCTCTCCTTTTGATAAACACATTTGAATAATCATAGTACAGTAAATAGTAAAAAAAATTATAGTACAGTAAATTATTCCCTACAAAAAAATCATCTCTAAAACACCCAATGTAATGTATATAGGTACCTCTTATGAATTTTAACATTCTCTATTTGAAACAAAAAATTTACCTGTGTAATTTTGTACAAACATTTTTACATATTACTAGTATATAGTTTTTAAATTCTAAAATTAATTATCCTTTCATAGATTACAGAATTCTCAAACTTTTACTAATAAAATGGGTGATTAGGTGGGGACAACTAGCAGTGAGACTTTTGAGGAAGATAATTAGCTTCTTGATTAAGCAGTTTCATGATTTGTTTGCTTTATTATATAGAAAAAAAGGTAGGATCTAATGAGGGAATCTTGACTTAAAAAAGGACGAGAAGAGAAAAACACCATTTAAGTTGGTAGGATAAAGTGCATTTGTTGCAAGCTTTTTGTTGAGAAGATTGGAAATGGAATGGAGTGTGGTGGGGAATAAGGGAGGGACATTCTGGCACCCATAAATTTGACAGATGGCACATGGATTGCAGAACCAATGATCAATAGAAGCCACACACAAAAAAAAAGCCTATCCAGGAAAATGTTTTAATCCATTTGTAAATTCAAATTGCAACAAGATATTTTTATAATTTACACAAAAAAAAAAAAGGGTATGTAAAAATGGAATCTCTCTATATTTGACTTTATGGTACGGTAACAGTTGGTTGTAAATAGTTAGATTAAGAGAGGTACATTTATCGCTCTTAATCTAATGATATACAACTAACTCTCAACTGAATTTTAAATCTAAACTATGTAGCTTCTAAAAATTACGGTGAAAACTCATATGGACATGCGTTTGGAGTTGTTGGACGTGGTTCCAAACATACGCTTGATAAAAAAATTACTGAAAATCCTATAGTTTATAAATTATAATAAGAAGGTATTGAAGTTTATAAAATTCGTCAATATAGTCTTAATCATTAAAATATTAAGGTCTAAATTGACGGATTTTCATAAACTTTACGACTAAATTGATGATTTATTCTTACTACAAAGCACTGTGTTCTTCTTAACTTACTTTATGAGATTCGTCGCTTCACCAATTTTGTCTCGAAATTAATTTCTTATTCTGTTAGAAATGTCTTAAAAGGAAACTCTTCTAAAAGATTGATTTCAACTCACTCATCTTCATATGGAGTAAAACAAATGAGACCGTTCTTAAAAGACTGAGAACAATCCACTGAGATGCTCTTAAAAGACTTGGAATTGATTATGGAGATTAGAATTAATTTTGATATGTTTGGGTGTTTTACTATAGAATTGATTTTGCTAAGGTCTAAAGGGTAGTGTTAACTTGTGCCCTTAGGACACATGTTAAGAAACCAAAAAGAAGAATTACTCTCTAAAATTTTGTGCATTCAATTAATTAAAAAGTTAAAGATTAAATGTAATACACACATTCCAATAAATTATTTCTATATTTGAATCATTAACTTGTGTCTTGAGGGCACAAGTTAGCATTTCCCTTGATTATACTTGAAGTTAGGATTGTTGAATCACAAGGGGAGTCAGGGGGACCACCCACATCAAAGACAGAGCAACCACACAAGTGAGAGAGACGTCACACTCTTGTCAGCGCAGAACCAATAATACATGAAGACAAAAGTCCATACAGTTGGGGTTATTGGTTTGATAATGACACCACAATACAAGAAAAAGCTAGGATCAGAAGATGAGTGAGACATGGCATGATCCATTCGTGTGAGCTATTATTATACTGCAAAACTGTAGTGCAAGAAACAGTTAAAGTACCTTGGTGCACTATTACTTTCACATACAAAGTAGTAAAATACTAAAACTGCTAAAGGACAGAAGGGTAAACACATTACTCTGCGTTCTTAGCAATGATGATAATACAGGTGTTTGGTGAGGGCCGTGTACGTGTGAATGCAGAAGTACAAAGCTCAAATGTAACTTTTTTATTTTATTTTACAGTATTAAAGGAGAAACAGAAGGTTAAAGAGGAAAACATGAGCATAAAGCTACTATAAACCTTTCATAGATTCAACGGTAACACTAGTGACTGCATTAAAGAACCCTTGCCACCCACATCATTGCCAGCAGTGAAAGACTATAAATATCAAGGCTTCAACTTAGTCTTGGTTAGCTTTTAGTTTACAGGAGGATTCCAATTAACATAAATTTCTGATCCTTCACTTGTAAAAAAGTTATTGTAACTATAACCATATAGATGCGGCGTGTGTTTGGGTCGGCTTTTGAACAGAAGAAATCGGGTCCCAATGCAAATCCACCCCTGATTTTTTAGAAGCTACAAAAGCAAGCTTTTACATGAAAAACCCACCGTGCAACTAAACGGACATGTAGTGTAGTCAAACAGTGGCTAGAGCTTTAGCGTTATCGCACAGCAGAATTTGAATAAACTGCTATTGTTGTGCAATCCACGATTTATTACAAAGTGATGTCAAATAGCGGCTAAACTGCTAAAGCACTGAAGCATAGCGAATTTCAAACAAACCACTATTTTCTGCTATACATGATTGACAACACTGTATAGATGTTTAAAGAAAAGTTAACTGAGAGTATATGAAAAAACTGAATGTAGAAGGTAACTTCAACTTATGAGAAGCTGTTATAAAAAAACTCAATTAACATAAGGTTTTTTGAATATTTCTTTTTTCAGAAGTAGTTCTTGTGAAGTTTATTCAAACAGATATTATATGAATTCTACAAGTAGACAAGCTTGGCTAACCTATTCCTCAACTCCAACTTCACTATACTTCCAATAGTACTACTGTGCATCATTGGAACTTTGTTCTTCATTCCTGCCGCTCAATTCAGCGTCGTTTGTGCGAGTCTCAACAGATACATTTGATAAACTAGACTGATCAGCGCTTTTGTTTTCAGTTTCCTTTTCAATTGAATCTCCTGTAAATGATTTGAGGGCAAGTTGGCCAGAATAAAGTAATAGACCAAGGGAATTTAGGCCAAAAATAAATGTTGCAAGGTAGGTCAAGCCGTTTATTATCGTCCTGTGGAAAATTGTTAGAGGGTTGTCAGGTGTTTTAAAAATAAAAGAATAGTATCACCCCTGATTGATAAGAGATCGAAGCTACCTTACGGTGATCGTTATCTGGCGGGCCTGAAAACATACCATTATACTGTTAGATTATGGTGCGAGGAATAAAAACAAATGAGTATCAATGCATGAAGAACATGAATAACTGTTATTAGTTATTTTATATTTCAATACAATCTAATGACCAGTATAGGCTCTAGTAAGTTACTCTGCATATAGATGTGAACCAAGACATATATCACCTTGTGATGAGCATAATATAACAACAGACACACTTACAAAAGCTTATTTCACTTCAAACAAATAATGTAATTGCAAATTTATAGTTTTACGTTTTCCCTGTGAGTTACTCCAACAATAAATAATCATTGACAATTGAATTTTTTATACAGTTCAAGAATGCGCATAAATAAAAGAATAGTATTTAAATAATAGCTATTTGGCTTAAATACGGTTTCGTTCTCTCTATTTTTCCTCATCACAATTTTGATACCTACATTTCTAAATCCACAATTTTGATACTCCAGTTTTTAAAATGTCTAACATTTTCGCCACCTATGCATTTGGGGCTGAATTTTCATGATGTGGCAAGTGAGATGCTTATGGACAATTGAGTTAATGACATAGATATAAGTTGTTAAGTGATAATCCACCTAGACAATGTGTTGCATCAAATTTAGTTGTTCTATAGATTTATGTATATTTTGCTGAAACGAAAATAAGTTGTTAAGAGAGAATCGACCTAAACAATATCACATAACCATCTCACCAGCCACATCTCAAAATTCAGCCCCCAATGCTTAGGTTGCAAAAAAGTAATACATTTTGGAAACTGGAGGAACAAGATTGTGGATGAAACAAAAAATAGGCTATAGTAGCAAAAGATCTTGTGCTCTAAAATGCACTAGTTAGTTCCCTTCATGTAGATGTGTACAGAGACATATAACACCTTGTGATGAGCATTACAACAGGCACACTTGCAAAAGCTTATTTTACTTCTAACAAATGTAATAGTAAATTTGTATAATTATGGTTTTTCCTACTGTGGTGTACTACTCCTAAAATTATTGAAAATTGAATTTTCTACACAGTCCAGGAATGCATTCAAATAAAAGAATAGCATCTACATTTTAGATATTTTTTTCCCATTTAATATCTAACTCTTTCTGCTCGCTAGAATAGCGACAATCAAAACATTTTAAATAGACTCACATGATGGAGATAATCTTTAGTTCTAATGTATAAATGGATTGCCTGATTAATTAATATCCAATGGTTGATATGCACTTCAGTCCAGTTCAGAGCTCAATACTAAAAGGGGTCGTGACGTGAATGAAATACGCGGGAGAACAATGAACTAATACAAATTGACATTAAATAGGCATGCTATATAAACAATGTTGCAAACTTTAGATTATCTTGGTACACCAATAAACAATGAGAATGCTAGAGGGTGAAACGTTGCTAGTTCAAAGATAAATATTTTGATCAAATATATTCAGGCAATGAGCTTGATCTGTTTTTGATTTGCAAAAGAATAAAAAAACCAGATATATTTGAAGACTTCTTCCATGAAGGACATACCAAAACAACAACAATCAAAGCAGCTGAAACTTTCTTGGACACATGTTACTGAAGCCACTATTTCTCTAATATTTGTTTCATCTTTTCGCAATAACTTGGAGGCTCAATTTCAAAATTGTAACTAAAGAAGAATGACGAACCATGAGGAATAAAAGTTCAGAATGAGTAATTAAGTTTAAAGGAAGCCCGGTGCACAAAGCTCCCACATACACAGGGTCTAGGAAGGGGTCCCACCATTTGGTGTATTGTACACAGTCTTACCGTGTTTTTTACACAAGAGGTTGTTTTCAAGATTTGAACTCATGACCTTTCAGTCACATGACAACAACTTTACCGTTGCGCCAAGGCTCCCCCTTAGTAATTAAGCTAAGTAACCAATAAAATTTTCAAGAAATGAAACACACTCCCAGTATAAATATGATCATTATTACAAATAAGAAGAATATGTGACATTAATGACCGGTGTTGTCAATGAAAAATTGCAGAAAATAACGGTCTGTTCAAATCCCTCTGCGCAACAGTCTTGTATCCCGCTATAGTCACTATTTGACAATATTTTGTACTAAATAGTTCAAATTCTACTGCACTTTAGTATTATAACTCCACTATTTAACAAGACAGTTAAACAGGCTTATCTGATTGAAAATAACATGGTGTGCAAACAAAAAAGAATAGATACGGATAAAAGGACATGAGAGGAGAAGACATACAGAGAAATCATCTGAAATTGTTTGTCGGCTCAGACCTGCCTCGATGATGGTGGCAAACTTATACAAAATAAGAGAAATAACAGCAGCTGATATTGCCCCGAGAAATGCTTGAACAGGTGAAGGTGGACCTTTAGTAGTCTCTATTGACCCCATAGCTTTCAAAGTCTCCAATGCTTCTTCCTTTACTGACTTCTCTCCTGAAGACCTGAATTGCTAAAACCACACAAAAAACTCATTTCAATGAACATACAGAAAATTTAATCATAGAAAAAAGTAAAATGAAAAAGGGAAAGAACCGTTTGTTTGAGACGTTTGGCCCTGCGGCGGAAGGAGCGGAAGAGGAGGACGGAAATGGCACCGGTGAGGAGAACACTGGCAGCGATTTGGATGAAAGAAGGGTCGTCGGTGGAGGAGAGAAGAGAAGGAGTTGAATCATATGGGATTTCAATGGGTCCATCTGTTGTGGTTATATCAGCTAGCCATGTGAATGATGATGTTGTTGAAAGAGAAGGAATGGCTGAAATTGAGAAAGAAGAAGAAATGGGTTTTGTTTTGTGGAGAAGAGAGGGTCTAAAGTGATGGTTATGGTTTATTAAGAGTGGTATGGGAAGGTGGTGGCACTGAGACTGCAACATTGTTCAATTATTTTAACACTCACTCATCCATCAGATTGGGAAGGAGGAACAACATTGTAATCAATCAAGTCTTATGTTCTGTTATCCGAATAAATAATATCCTGTGGACTTCTTTTGGTGGGAAAGCCAAATCCCCACATATCTCTATATCCAATGTTTTGTTTTTTATTTATTTGTTAAGGGAGTATACATGGGGTTCTCAACCTCCACTATGTGTAATAATCTCTTTGATGGATCATCCGTAAGTACATATGTAAATGTTCCTTGAAATATGTCTTAACTCTGATGAGCCTCCGAAACCCAACTCACCTAAACTTATTTGGCTATCTTGTGTGTGTGGGTGATTTGGCTTGAAAGGAATGGTCGGATCTTTCACCAAAAAGAAGCTTCGTTTAATCAATTGCTAGATAAAGTTAAGCTTCAATCTTACTGGTAGCTGAAAGCGAATCGTCCTAATTTTGTTTTCTCCTACCATTCATGGTGGTTGAATATTTTACCTTGCTTGGGAATATTTTTGTAATAGGGTAGCTCTCTTTTTTGATCATATTTTGGTTCCCCGTTTTGTTATTCCTTGTACTTAACTCTTTCAGTTGGGGTTTTGGCACTCTTTGTGCTGAAAACCAATATTATAATTATTTGGTAGTGTAATTGGGTCATCGTCCAGGTAATCATAAGAATAATCAAAATTGTCATTATATGTGGCACATTCATCTTCAACAATTATGTTGTACAATATGATGCATTTATCTATTATACATTTGAGTGTATCCAAATGCCAATATGATCGTAAATCAAGATCGGAGAACTTCAAATGCTCGTTCAATATTCTTTCTGACAAACAATTTTCTCTTATCCCCTTGTATAATAACTTGAGGAGCTCACATTGCAAAACATCATCGAAGATGTTGAATTGGTTTAACACATTGATGTCATTGTTTGACCTGCTTCTCTACAGAATGTATGTCAAATTCATAAGTCATGTGAAGCCACTGCTAACGCTCACGACTTTTGTTGCACTTTACATTTGTTGAAAAATCTCACAAGTTCTTCATCCATGTTCATATAACCCCTGAACATTTTTGTAATGTGGGAAGAATTGGAAGGACCCACCCATGCGAAGAGAAGTTTGATGTTGAATATAAGATGCTAACCAAATAAACAATGCAACTTCATTTGCAAATATTGGAAACATCTTGACACAAGTGTCTTCGTTTATGTGAGGGAAAGATGAAACTGCACCCATAATGAAGCTCTTAATTGTTGCACATTTTTTCTTATATTATTATCTTTTTTTTTTCCCTTCAAATATGGTGTGTGTGTGTTTTTTAAAATTCAAAAAGGCTTTGTTGATACTACTTGATAGACAACCCCAAATAATTTGATAGATATTTTTGATCCAATCCTTAAACTAAAGATAACGCTCGATTCGCCTACTATCTTCTATATGCTCTCAAATCTGCCAAAATACACTACCTGAATGTGCTTCTAATAGTGTATTTTCCTAGAATGCTTTTAGTAAGTCCGTTGTATTTTTGGAGTGGGATTGAGAAATTATCTAGAATAAATAAAGAGGTGTTTTTATCTGTCTCCCAACTATTTTTAGAAAACCGATTCCGTGAGGCACCATTTCACATGACCAAGAAAACAGAATTTTCTCCGGATACACCATTCCGAGGGTGGAAAAATCGATGTTTTTTGGTCATCCGGATGGAATCGGTTTTCTAAAAATGGTAAGGAAATAAAAGCAGCTGTTAAATAAATATAGAAAAAAAAAATAGTTTAGCTTAGTCCAACTTACCAACACTTAGTTTGTAAGAATAAGATGATGCAAGTTTATTCCTTTTGGTCTATTTCTGTTGGGTTGGTGTTTGTGATATGACACAAGGGAGTGATATTCGAACACCCCAACAATTGTCCGAATATATGAATAAGGAAAAACCAAAGAATCTGTACGGTATAGATGTGTGCTTACACACCATGTTGCAATGACTTATTGCAAAATAAATAGCAAGTACTAACGATACCTTGGTCCGAATGGAACTAGATTCAGATCCCTTAAGTAAGGTCTTGGGTTCGAGCCTCGTGGATAAAAAAAACGTGGTTGGGAGGGGGATATTTGACCCACTAAAGGTGGCCAACTAAGCTTTTTCGGCGGAGATTAGTCATCAGCAAAGTTGATGGATACTTCGCATCTACTATCTATAGTTAAAAAAATAAATACGAAGAATTATTATTACTGTCATTATTATTTTGATTGTTCTTAGGAAATTGTTACAAAAGAATTGATCTATGATGAAATTCAACATTTAGTTGAAGCCACAGCTCTAGCCCAAAACTTGATATGTTTTTTCATGTCATCTGCAGACATCTTATTTCCCCAATTTGGAACAGGAGGAGTTGCACAACTTTGCACCAACCATGCCTCTGATAAGTAAGGTCCTCTTGCTGCTTTATCTTCCTCACTTTCATCTCTATTTTTCTCTTGCAAACCAGGAATTATGTTAGCTAAGCTTGGACTTAACGCTTCTTTCTCGAATGAGAATCCTAAATCCTTGAACCCTTGAACTTCTTCATACTCAAGATCACTCAAGCTTCTTCTTATTGTTTTCTGATTTAGGACCTTTCTCCTCATCTCCAAAATACCCTCTTTGTTTAAGCTTTCAACTTCAATGTTTTTAGCTGGTCTACTTCTTGGAATGCTGCAACTCTGTATTAGCTACTAAGGTAGGCCCTAATCATTATCAACGTTTCTTACAAGAATTGTCTTTGTAAGTTACCTTGCCTACTTCATATAGTAGGAACAAAGAAAGAAAAAAACAAACAAAAGAAAATATGTTATTGCTATTATTATTATTATGCCGATATGCTAGTTGATAGCTAACCCAATTAGATAAAAGGATTTACAAAAGAAAAGATTTTTTATTGGAACTATTTCGCTACATAAGGGGGATTATTCAAAAGATATACTTCAATACCTTGGAATCCAAGTTTTAATAAGGCATAACAGAACACTTTCATTTGTTGATATTTACTGCAGCCTTGCAACACTATAGTAAACATTTAACACAATTCCACCAAAATCTATAGTAAACATTTAACACTATAGTTTAAAAGTTCTGAAAGCTTCCTGAATGGAATAGAATCTCTTTCACCGTCATTGTTCCAACTCCGCAAGGTTAATCTTACTGGTCATTATTACATCAACAATCAATCGCTTTTCCACTTGTTCAAAAACTTGAAGCTTCTCAAAGAAGCCATCATATTTGACTGTCATAAAATATCCAATGCCGGTATAGCTTCTGCTCTCCGTGAGACACCAATATTGCAAGTCCGACAAATGTGCAACCTTGTTTACACTCCTTAGGAACTGCTCTTCACTTAATGAGATTAGAATGGCAGAAAAAGGTACATGGGAAAAAGTGTACAAAATTCTAATTCTTTGATGGATTTTGTTGTAATCCCTCAATTACAGTTTCTCCATTTGGCTCGCAATTATTGGTTAAGAGATGAAAACATCAGGATGTTTTCTTCAATTTTTTCCAATTTGCAACTACATGATTTGAGCTATTGCAATAACATATCTGAAGAAGGTATTTGTCAATTTGTAAGATGTTCTAAGATTAGACATTTGAATTTGGCCCACTTTTCAATAATGGAGCACCGTGGAATGAACTTTAAAGCTCCCAAACTAGAGGTGTTGAACTTGTCAAATACAAGGATTGATGATGAAGCCCTTTACGTGATCTCAATAAGTTGTCGTGGGCTTTTGAAACTGTTACAAGGCATGTTAACTAGCATTCCCAAAACAAGGGTTGACACGAATGTCGTATGGACTGTCAATTGCTGATCTAAAAATTAGGCAGTAGTAATGAGTCTAACCTCCATACTTTTCCCCTTAATGTATTTTACTATTATCACTGAGTCCTATCTTTCTAGCATGGAAGTTTGATTCTTATGATTCGGCTAATTCTTTCTCGGGAAATACACTGTTTCGAACCATTGGAATTTGCAGGCAATTAACCTTCAAGCTGTGAATATTAGCTTTGATGTTCGTACTTTTCTACAAATTAAGTTTTTTACTATCCTCTTCATTTTGTCGAGAACAAGATAAATGGAGAAGCCAGCTTCAAAATACATGGAGAAGCTCTGTGGGGCTATTCTCAAATAGATTACAGTTTAGTGCATATTGTTTGTTTTGTTTCTTACTTTACTATCAAATATACCATATACAAATATACAATACTGCAGAACTGAGTTGTCACAAGTCTTTAGCAGATTTCTTCACTATGATATCATATATAGTTGGAAAGTGTCAAATGTACGTTCTCAGAGTATTCATGCCACCGAAACCAGAAGGAAAAACGAAAGCAAAACTTGTTTTGTTACATAAAAAGGTTTAGCTGGATTATAACAGATTATCTAATTTCTACTGGCTTAAACTAAAAGAACTAACTATAACTTGTCACAGGCTTTACTTTTCAAATAAGAACTAACTATAATAGCTGTCACTTTACATGGCCAAAACCACCCTAAAATATGTGTGAGAAACTTACATAGGAAGAGAACAAATTTGCTAAACCAGAATGAAATATATGAACCGACTCACTTAAGAGCTTACAAGACGGGAGCAATTCAGACGAACCTGACCTTGATTTCCAGTCAAAACATCAAGGTTAGACAATTTCAACATAACCCTTGCGAAATCCATCCGAAAGGTTGATCCGTCATCTGAAGCATAAGCAGAAACCAATCTGGCAGTCTTCTCTTGAGCCATCAGCTGTTGATCAGCAAACAATAACCCTCTTCCTCTCAACAAACTCTGATAGTAGTGAGTGTCAAAAGATGCTCCAGATGGCACTGCAGATGACAATGCTTGCATGTATGACATCCCTTTGTCACTACTAGAATGATGAACATTCATTGGCTTTGAAACTGTAAACGTCGAAAACGTGCCATTGCTGCTGGTATTATTCTTACTGTTGTCAGGACAGTTTAGCCTCATCTGACTGAGAAAATCGAGAGGTATACTCGGATCTGGTTGCCCTGTTCCTTGAAAGTCGTACAGCCTTTGCTGAATGAAATCGCAACCGATTTTTCCAATGTTGTGTCCTCCTGTAGTTTATCAAGAAACCAACAGATCTCATTAGCCTTATTCAAGGTTTTAAAAAATATGTGGGATCACAATCTCAGCTACGACATCAGGGTTTTTGATGTCTTTGTGACCACAGTTGAGGCTGCATCAGTCTCAACAGTTCGCAATGCCGCCACAAATAATACCTTATCATATTATATTCATGAATGCATAAGTGTAAAGCAATTTACCAAGGAGGCTGACTGTTTCCTGTGCATTGAATCCTCTAAGATTGAAGAGGTGCAGTGTGCGCGTAATGTTATCGTCAGGCCTTGGAATCTGATCCGTTGCCTCCTGGAAAAACGATTGCAGGCTATCTCGTCTGCCTGTTAAAACTGGATAGAAAGGCCCACCACCCTGCGATGGCCATGTGCATAAATAAATCATAGGTGCAAAAATTATTAACTTAATAACACATTGCTACCCCTAAATCAAGATATCCATGCAAGAATTAAGGGCATCATGTATCAAAGGATAATAGACAGTTGATTGAAACAAAATGAGGCAGAAATCAGACAAGTAACAGCTTCAACATTTTAAGAAATTTCCAACTATCTTTCTATCTTTTCGCTATCACAATTGAATTAATCACAACACAAGTTTTACATCTCACTGTTAGCAATTTAAAATGAATACTACAAAGTTTAGAAAATGAAAACTGAAAATGTTTTTTAAAGCGAAAATGCATCAGAATTAAGAGCTTTTCACAGAAGAAATATGTTATAAACTTATAGGTGTTAGGAACAAACCAAAAGAACGGAATCTCTTGTGGCAAGAGCAAGTATGTCGGCACAAGACACAACGCCGGGACATGCTTGTTCCACCTCCTCCTTAATCAAGTCAACTTTGTCAAAACTTTTCAATGTTTGATTTGGAATAGCCTGCTTCTCATAGGAACCGTTTCTATCACCATTGTCTTCCAATAGCAAGGAAGCATCACATCCCTGATTTCGCAACACCGCAAGTAGAGAATCAACAAAAGTTGATAGATGATAGACATTGATGTGAACCGAAAATGAGAAAGTGTAAAGTAGAGAATCTTACTAAGGTTTGTGCTTATCCTCATTAGAATGGCATTGTTCAACTTAATGTCATACATATAACACAAACTCAAAACGATAAGTATGAGAACCAATCAGCTTCGTCCTCAACAAACTTAAAAATAAAAATCATTTAAAAGATTCAACTTCAAAAGAATTCAAATTGATGAAGAGGAAAATGGAAAACAATGTAGTCATAGATGAAGTGGAAAAGCAATTTTCAATGACGATGAGAAAAATATTTCAGTGCAGAGTGAAGATGATCACGAAGATGCAGAACAGAACAGGTGTATTACATACGATACAATTTCAAGGAACAATTTAACCTATCAGTGAAAAAAATTTATCCGTCATTCCTCTATGGGTCCAAGCTTAAATGACTCTTGAACAATAACTAAAACACTTGTTTTAAGCCTCACTAAAGAAGGACCCATACTTGAGAGAAAATGTTTAATATGAACTCCCTTAGTTTGACCTTAGCCAGCAAGATTGTATCGTATGGCCCTCGATGTTCAATATGTGATTTCTATGGACCAGAACATTTGTAGGCAGTTAAATGCATTATAGGTGTCAATATCATGACAGTCATGTAATTGCTTATGATCACCGTCCATGCACGTTTTGGACACAATTGATACGTAACGACATCACAGAATCACACAATTAACAGTAAACTCCAAACTTCACATTAAACACTAATTCCAAGCAAGGCTTAATCAATTCCATCAATTCAAATTAAAAACAAAAAGTCTCAAATAGGCCAATTATCGATTTGACATAGGAATACACACTTAAGGCCTCGAACATGTTTTTTCACATGATCCAAACGAGGAAAGAAACATAAGT
>Ga0315915_1006184_pt1 | contig 14703 bp, 8 predicted proteins | sample MpolbnodulesMG_FD_207738 | JGI IMG/M metagenome (GOLD analysis project Ga0315915, IMG submission 207738) | Medicago polymorpha root nodule microbial communities from Los Angeles, California, United States - branched nodules | ecosystem: Host-associated > Plants > Roots > Nodule | place: USA... | reverse complement strand
ACCTCCAGTAGAGAAGCCTCCAGTGCACAAGCCACCGGTTGAGAAACCACCTGTATACAAGCCACCAGTTGAGAAGCTACCTATTTACAAGCCACATGTAGAGAAACCTCATGTGTACAAGCCACCAATTGAGAAGCCCCCAGTTTACAAACCTCCAGTAGAGAAGCCTCCAGTGCACAAGCCACCGGTTGAGAAACCACCTGTATACAAGCCACCAGTTGAGAAGCACCCAGTTAAAAAGCCACCAGTTGAGAAGCTACCTGTTTACAAACCACATGTAGAGAAACCTCCTGTGTATAAGCCACCGGTTGAGACGCCCCCAGTTTACAAACCTCCAGTAGAGAAGCCTCCAGTGCACAAGCCACCGGTTGAGAAACCACCTGTATACAAGCCACCAGTTGAGAAGCCCACAGTTTACAAGCCACATGTGGAGGAGCCTCCTGTTTACAAGCCTCCATTCGAGAAGCCACCGATTTACACACCTCCATTCTAGAGGCCACCTTACCACCCAAAGTCCCCCTCGGGCAGACGATGGTACCCGCTTATTTAACATGCTATGAAGAAAATATATTAAATAAGAGATATATAGTTTTCTAATTAATCAAGGGATATATATTCTTGTAATTTTCATTTCAATAAGTTGTTTACAATTGCTCTTGGTATGATAAGAATGTGAGTGAAAAACGGAGAATGAAAATAGTGTTCTTTTGTTCTCCAAATTATGAATAACAGTTCTACGATTTTGATGTTGTGTTGGTTGAATAAATCGTCATGCATCATATTATTAATTTTCAATTTGCTTCAACAAGTTCTCAACATAAATATTTAATCAAGTTAATTTCTTGTGATACTAGTAAGGCGCATGAAAATTCAGTTCTTGAGTTATATATATAGCTTGGTTTCAACTAGGAAAATATTCACGACAAGACAATTTTTGCAAGGGTAAGATTCTTGATTACTTATTATGCGAAATGAGAATTTAGTGACTTTAGTTGGTATTCTTTCTTGTAAAAGTTTCCAACCAAACACACCGACTTTCGAGAGAACATATGAACGCCATATCAGATGAATTGCCTGCAATAAACGAAGCTCCTTGAGGACTCCTGCACGAGCAGACACCATGTTTTTATAAGAGGACTGAGTTGAAAAAACCTTCAGTTTCTTGGCCGATTATCCCAGGAATAGAGAAATTTATTCATTAACATAACAAATAATGTGATTAATTAGAGAAATATGTTGAAGGTGATCTCTATCTTCTTGTTGGTTCTTCAATCTTTGGATTCATGGTTTGCATTTAGGGTTTTTTGTGTTTTGAAATTTATTTTCCAAAATTGTTAAATAGTAGATGTAGTTTCTGAATTGGAATACAACTTTTTGGGACTTGCAGTCTGTGGTTTGGAGTTTTGTTGTAGCGAGGTTTGGGTTGTGGAGCTGGGATTTTGATCCCTGATACCTCTTTTTTTGGGACTTTTTATTCTACTCTTTTTTTTTTGTATTTATGTTGGAGCTTTTTTTAGGGTGTTTAGGTGAGTGTGGCAGCAGAGTCCCCGTTGCTCATGTATTGTTATATTATTGGTCTATACACCTCTTGTATGCAGGGATTTTGCCATTAATAAAAGATTTCTAATTTAAAGAAAGAATTGGAATAAAACTTTAGTTTTGAAATCAGTTCTGATATCTATAGACAAAAATTGAAGAACCCTAATCATCTGAGGTTTGCGCGCGTAATGACGAACACTGTGAAAACCTGGATATAATAATGGTGATGCCTCTTCAAAATTGTGGTCACATTGTTCATTGTTTTGGCTATCTAAAATGTTAAGATGGAAAAACTTAGTTTTGTGTGATAGAAATAGCGAATCACAAAATTTACGGGCCCTCCATGTTTCTTGGAGTCTAAAATGTGTCTTTGGTCTCATCTGAGATTTGTGCGCGTAAAGACGAACATTTTGAAAACCTGGATATAATAATGGTGACGCCTCTTCAAAATTGTGGTCACATTGTTCATTGTTTTGGCTATCTAAAAAAAATGTTAAGATGGAAAAACTTAATTTTGGGTGATAGAAATAGAGAATCACAAAATTTATGGGGCCTCCATGTTTCTTGGAGTCTAAAATGCATCTTTGATCTCATCTAAAATGCATCTTTACCCTTGACTCCAACATTGTGGACTTAACCTCACCATGTTTTCTATGCTCTTTAGCATTACCATCCATACATGCATTCATTCATAAATAACTTTTTCCATCAAATATCGAAGGACTTAGCCAAGTTTTTGTAAACATCAAAGATATGAACCTTGTAAGAAGGAACACCAAGAAATCCAACTTCAAAAATCTGAACTAAGCTTTAGCTTTTGTTAAGATAAGAACTTTTTCGTTGGTTTCGTTCTTCCTTTTTTGAAAAGGAACTTATTGCAATATCTTTATAATTTTAAAATGAAACCATGTTCCGCTGCAATGTTTTTGTTAGCATAGACTCACTGTTTTGATTAGCATAGGCTATTTCATTAGCATAGACTCACTTTTTTTATTTCACGACTGAACTTTTAATTTTTCAAAAGAAAGTGGAAAAAAGTTTAAATTACAACATTTTAAAGATTTAGGGTTCGGGGGATAGTTTATATTTAGGGAATATGTTAGCACTCTAAATATTCGTAGTACTCTACGAGAACCTCTTGATTTTGTTTAGGGTTAAATAAGTTTTTCGTCCTTATAAATATAGCGAATTTTGATTTTAGTCCCTAAAAAATTAAACTGAATGTTTTCATCCTCACAAATTTTTTTATTTTGTTTTTTGTCCTTAATGGCCATTTTATGTTCATATAAATGGCAAAATTATAATTCTTTTATGTTCAAATTGTATCCATGTTATGTCCGTTTATTATATTCGACATTTATATATTCATATTATATTCAAAAAATGTCAAAAACACGTTAAAATTATATCCATTAGGGACCAAACACGTTAAAATATTTTGTTACAAAATCCTTGTTCTGAACGTGAAGAGCAAGATATTGGCGATGGTGATTGAATACTGTACGATGCATGTCGAGGCGGGTTTGGATGCTGAATTCGTAAAGGTCAATTATTCTGACTATCTTACGGTTAAGGCTATTGAGTGCTCTAAGAAGCTCTTCAATGAAGTGAATGAGGCTTGGGGAGTCACAGGAAACGTTTTGGCTAAGGGAATTGATTACTGTGAGAAGCATGTCGATGATGCAGCCGCCAACGCGAGTTCCAGTGATCTTAAAGTTTGGGATGCTAAATTCGTGAGGCATGTTGATATGGATACGCTTTGCGATCTCATGCTGGCTGCGAATTACTTGAACATCAAGGGTCTGTTGGATCTTACCTGCCGGGCTGTACCGGATCACGCTCGTAGGGAAAAGGAACAGATATTTTTTAAGTTTGCTATTGCTTTGGTTTTGTTTTGGATTTTTTTTGGGTAGATTGGGTTGAGGGACTATGTTCACCATCTATTATGATTTATGGTTGTTTATGTTTTCTTTATCTTTTTTATTATTGATTGTGTTCACTGGAAGAGACTATGATGAAATTATAATTGATTTATACTTTCATGTTCTATGGTTAGTTTCAACTATGATTGACTGCATCTAATAATTTGATTTCGACAAGCTCTAGTCAGACTCTAATTTGAAATATTGTTCCAACAAACTCTAGTTCAGAGTTCAGACTCATAAATTAATGTTCCATGTTTTGGCAACAACTATTTACCTGTTTTGGTTCAACTTGGAGGATTAAATACTAAAGTTATTTTTTAAAATTGTAGAAATATATTAACTTAGTCATTGTATTATTAATTTTTTAATAACATCTTTAAAAAAAAACCAACTATTCTAACAGGAGATTACTTTGCTTCAGAGTTCTGAGTGTTGTATAGGTTTAACTTTAGACATAACGCAACCGCCGGAGACAAAGCTGTTCATAATACTTCCTTCATTTGCCTACTTTTAGTTTCTTCCGTTTGAGATGAATGTGAATGATGAAAATGTTGTTGGTGAAGTTGGGAAGATGTATGAAATGGTTGTTACTACTTAAAGGATTTTATCGATACAAATTGGGCAAGAGTTGTTGGCTTCTATAATTCGTCGCCTCGCCTCAAGTGGAATTTGAAATTGAGATGAGGGCGCCTAAGTCTTTAGCTTAGATTCTCACCAATAAAGACTTGATTTCTTCAGTTTAAAATTTTCAACTTGCCCTTAGAGTTGCTATGGGAGTTGACTCAATTGAGATTGTTGAGTATATATGCAAGTTTCTTGGTTTAGGAATCGACGACAAAGCAGTTGAATGGTTTAAAAGTTGGTTTAGGAGCGTTGTACAAAGTAAAGAGGGATAGCGGTCAATTAGGGAAGTTAATAACAATCATCCTAAGGCAGCTTTTGATCCGTTATCAGATTTTGCTATTAAGAATTGAATATCAGCTAGTCAATATAAGCCACCAAAGATTATAAAGAATCATGAAGTTGTCAAATTCTTGCAAAATTTAGCTTTTGTTACAAGTATCAATGGATGACTAAGATAATCAATCTACCATCAATTTCAATCTGATTACATATTTAACCATGATGTCTACAAGGAGTTTAATTGCTTTTTACAGCAATAAAAAATATCTCGTAATTGAAAGATTAGTTGTTCATTAGACATGTAAATTTGGGGGAAGGTTTTCCAATTCTTTATGAAACTGCAGTTAGGATGAAAAAGCATTCTACATAATTTGTGCTTTTTATGGTTAAATTTACCTTATAAATTATTTTCCAATGAAATATAATATTTTTTTAGGCTGTTTTTGGAGTATATTTCATGAAATGAAATCAAGACCGACTGTGAATTATAAACAATAAAAAATAGTAAATTCAATCCTCTAATATAGAAACGTTGACACAATTGGTCGAACTTTGAGTTCAATCGTTGTGTTATTTACGTTTATTCATTTGATTTCTTTCGAGTCAGGTTTGCTATTGTAACAACTTTTCACATAGCCTCTCACACCAAGGGCAAGGAATGGATGGCTCGTGAGGTGAGAGTTCTACCCATACCTCTTATAAACACATGCTCAGGTCTTATCGCAATGTAAGATTCTCCATACCCACATGCCTCACATTTGGAAATGCATATATGGAGTGTGACTCGAATAGCCTGATAACAGATAATCCAATAGATCTTTAATATGCTTTGATACCATTTCAGATATCAGATTAAACCTAACTCAAATACTAGGCTTTGTGTGCGAAGACAAATGGTGGGTGAAACAGAATGGAAATACTATGATACTATGAGAGAATTTGAGATTGACATAACTTAATCTAACAACATCGGATTGTAATGTGATGATCACTCACCTCTTATATAAACATGTGGAACTCTTGACAATCATATTGTATTAATATTAAAAGTGAAGACTCATTTTGGTCCCTTACAAAAAAAAATATTGAGAACTGATTAGTCCATAACAAAAATGAATGGCCTTATTTAGTCCCGATCAAAAATAAACCGGGATAATTTAGTCCAAATCGGATTTTATTTAGATTTTGAAACGTGATTGGATTATATATGTGGCCTGTTATATAACAAATGGTCCACATGTATATTAAACAAAAACAAGGGAAAAATAATAAATGGTCCACATGTATTTTAAACAAAAAACAAAGGGATATTTTGATTATGCAACAATGTTTCGAGACAATTTGATCCCTAATTATAAAACCAAAAATAAAATAATTAGTAATGAACCGTCAATACATTTCCAAGGGGTTAGAGATCCTCCAGAGGGGTCTGGAAGCCCTCCTTGAGGCTTGAACGCCCTCCCAAAGGGTCTAGATGCGCCCTTCCAGAGGCGCCGCCTCAGTCGGCTTCTAGAAACCTCTAGAGCTCGGCAGAAAGACTTAAAAACCCTGTTTCTTGGGGCTTAAGTCACGGCAAATTAAGCCCATAACAAGCTATAAATACCACCCTTGAGTGTCTTCTCAAGGCATGACCAATACAATACTAAACCCTAACATTTGATATTGTATTTTAAGCTTACTTAACCGGAGGTGCTAGTTTCAAATTCTACACCGGAAATGCAGGCGTTAAAAACTCTTGGAGTTTAATTTGTTTGAATTCAGAGTTTAGAAAGGGAGATTTTGCTTTTCTTTTTTAAACTATGAACAATATAAAATGTTTTTTTTTAAATGAAGTAAATGTGATTGAAGTATTATACTCCCTCCGTCCTATAATAAGTGACGTTTTTGTAAAAAATATTGTCCCAAAATAACATACTCATTTCACTTTTCAATTCAATATTGATTATTTTTTTCTTCCAATTATAACTCTAATTAATATTATTTTCATCACTCTCAATTCAATATACCCACTTTACATTTATGTGAATGCACTAATACTTGACAAGTGTACTTAAAACCATTTTTCTCTCTCATTCATTTATACATTTTTCTTAACAGCCATGCTATATATCGAAGCCTTTTTCACGAGAATTTTCACGAATGCTGTATTTTGACATTCCTTTCCTCTATATAGCTTTTTTTCTAATCAATTTTCCTCTATATAGCCATTACTATTAATCTCTACAAGAAAACTACCACTACTAAATAGATAAAAAGGGAACACGTATTTTATCAAAATGAAAAAGAAAGCAAAATACCCATCTTTAAAGAAAAAACAAAACCCACCGTCACATTGTTAAACCACTGCCGTAGCCTCATAGGTCATCCAATTGTTAGTAGTATGTTAAGCATTGAAGCTATGTCAATAAACAATGGAAGTAGGTATTTTGTAGTTTATAGGTGTAAAAATTAACAACGCTCGTGAAAATATTGGGATGGGTTTTGTCGCTATATTTAGCATTTTTCTTTTCTTAATTTGTGTGAAAGGAATAAATAGCTCACTTAATTTGAGATGGGGATCATTTATCATGTTGTTTCAAGTTTTTAAAAAACATTTTATATTGTGTAATTTGAAATATAAAAGTAAGTCATCACCTCTCTTTCCCTCTTAAACCCTTCATCCATACAAACCTCAAGAACTTTGTCATTTATTATGTTCGTATTCAATTTGAAGGATTAGTCTATGTAGTTAGACACAAAATTCTTGCTATACACAAAAATTTAAAAATAATAATGACAACATCACATGATGTAGTACGTACGTTTTCTTTTTTAACTGGGTATCTCAACGCATAACTACATGGACTAATCCCTCGTGTCGACTAGGATCATAATGGGTTGCAATTGCAAAGTTCACCCTCAAGAGATGCTACACACAATTTAAACTGACAATAGTTTTTCCATCTTATAAAAAAACAATTATACTAACAATACTAACATGCAAGTGGTAATAAATAACAGTGTTAAGAGAAAATTCTTTTTTTTTTAAAGAAGAGAAAATTCTTTTATTCACCAAAAAAAAGTTAGAACATAAAAAATTGATTTTTTTGTATTATTTATATATATAATTATTTTATATTTTGTCAAAAATAAAATTATTCTATATTAGCAAGGCATAACTTTTTTTTTTTTACTGGCAATCAAATTTAAATATATTTGAAGGGAAATGCTACTTATCAATCAAAGTTTTAAATAGGAAGCATATATTTTTTAATCAGAAGTATATTTTTAAACGAAATAAAAGAGGATATATTTTGTTAAAAAATATGTACACAAAACAGGTTATAAATAAGAGAAAGAAGATTTAAAAGTTGAAGTTCACAACACAAATTTCTAGTCAAGAAACAAGTTAGCGATTTCACACCTTTCTGAAAATCTCAGTCGATCACCATGTCTTCAATAACGAAAAAGATGATCACTCTGAAGAGTTTCGACGGTGAAACCTTCGAGGTTTCCGAAGCAGTGGGACTTCAATCAAGGGCATGATGGAGGAGAATTGTGGCAACAACGGAATCCCTATTCTTAACGTGAAGAGCAAGATATTGGCTAAGGTGATTGAATACTGTAAGATGCATGTTGAGGCGGGTTTAGATGCTGAATTCGTTAACGTTGATCATTCTGATTATCTTAAGGTTAAGGTTGTTGAATACTGTAAGAAGCATGTTGATGTCAATGATCTTAAGGCTTGGGGCGTCATAGGCAAGACATTGGCGAAGGGAATTGGTTACTGTCAGAAGCTACCTGTCGGGCTGTACCGGATCACGCTCGTAGGGAAAAGGAACAGATATTATTTTTTAAGTTTGCCATTGCTTTGTTTGTGTTTTGGTTTTTTTTTGTTGGTAGATTGGGTTGAGTGACTACTGTGTTCACAAGATGAGACTTGTGTCAATTATGCTTTTATGTTTGTTTTTGTTTTCTTTATCTTTCGGATTATTTGTGTTGACTATGTTCACTAGAGAAAGATGAGACTAGTACTCTATGATGTGTTGTCTTCTACTTTTTATTACTCAAGTTCTTTATCAATGAATTTACAATTGTCAACAACTTATCCTTTTTATTCATCGTTGTTTATAGATATTGTTATATCTTCAACCTTTACACTTTCCTTGAATTTTGATATACAAATTAAACTCGGTTTTGTACGTGTTTTGTTTTGAGAATTGATTTTGATAAACCTAATCTCAATTAATTAAAGGGGTACATTAAGTGAAAGCTTGAGACATGTTTTTGATCTCATGTTGGATTCCTCCATGTGCCAATAATTCATATGTTGGGTCACTTTATACGAAGTTTTGCTCTGACTTTCAATATTGAACCATCCGTTAGTGGAAGGTAAGATTAATCCTCCGAATAAGTCGGATACACGGTTTTCAATTCAAACAAACTAAAATATCTCTAAAATTTATACTTTAAAATAATATGCACTTCTAAGTTATAATTTTTTTTAGAGGAAACCATGTCAACGTTTTGATCCAAGTCAACAACTTAATGGTTATATCACCATCAATTAATCAGAGACTGACAGCAGGGATAACAGTGAAATAGTTTATCAACTAAAAGAACTTATTTGAAACTTAAAGGACTAACTTGAAAATTCTGTCAAACTAAAAGGACCTAATTGAAACTTTCAAAACTTAAAGAACTAACTTGGGAATTCTGTCAAACTAAAAGGACCAAAAGTGGTATTTGAATTTGAAAACAATACTAAGGGTGTGTTTGTGAGTTGAATTTTGGAGGGTTTTGAAAGGAGAAACTTTTTTTTTTCTTATAAGCAAAAAAAATTATTAAGGGAGCACTAGGGGTACTCCAAAGTCCAAACCCACGAAAGAAACAACAAAAAGGGAAAGAAATTTTGATATATTTTTATATATAAAAAATATTAAAAGAACAACATGATATTATATTTTCATGATCGTTCTTTCGATTTTTTCTAAAATATCAAATAAATATTATAACATAGATATAGCCCTCCAAAACTGTCTTCAAAACTCTCCAAAATCCATTTTACAAATACATTCTAATAGGAGCGGACAAATATAACAGTTTTGGAGGGGGAGACAGTAGCCTTACTCGACGCCATTCACTTTGTTGATATGAACAGATGAATCCGGGTTGTCTTCGAGTCCGACTCAACTACTCTAGTGCAAGCTCTATCATCTCTGGGCCATGGTGATTCGGAATTCTATGCTATTGTTTCTAGTATTATTTATCAGTTCTCTTTACATTCCAACTTCAAGGTGAAGTTTGTTAGGAGACAAACGGACATGGTTGCTCATACTTTAGCTAGGGCGACCTGTTCTTGGACTAGTCACCATATTTTTTATTCTTATCCTTCTTGTATTGAACATTGGTTGATTAATGATAATAGTTACCTTTACTCTAGTAAAATAAAACATTCTAATAGAATAACCACATAGTCTATCACAAAATATTGATGCTTAATATATGAAAGTATTGTAACTTGTAACAAATTTCATTCCTACTAACAAAAATAGAATATCATTGGATACACAAATTAAAGATGAATATTAGAGGTACTCTTTGCATTCAAGAGTTTAAAATTAACGATACTTAATTTTCTCACTTTAGAAGAGGCAAATTCCTCTACGTCTTATGCGCCTTTCTAGGCAGTAGAAAAGAAAGGGGAACCAAGTTGTCCATATGGAGTACCCAAAATACTTAGACAAAAAAGGAGAAAGATGCATAACAAATGATGTCTAGTAGTGAAGAGAGTGAGCATGATGATGATGAATAAGTGATTAGAGATAGTGATTCTATTTAAGGAATCACTTCTATTTATTTGAATTTCTTGGATGATATTTTAAGCCTCAGAGAGGCTTGTGGCCTATTTGCTTTACATTTGGTTTGAATATTAGTAGCAATGAACTTTGATTAATAATTATGAATGCCTTCAATTTTATATATCTTTCTATTTTGAGCTTTTATATGTGTATGGTATTAACATCTTGTATTGTTTCCCTAAACTTTGATATAGTGGTCATACCCCCCTAACAGCTATAGTGCTATAGCGTTTTCGGGGACAGCCGCAATTCATTATTGGGTACATATATTTTGAGAAGAATAAACAAAGAATGATTAGATTTATGTTGGTTGTACTTTTGATTGCATAACTTGCTAACAAGCCTTACAAAGAATTCTTTTATTTTATTTTAGCAAGTGGTTCAAAGTTGTCTAATTTGATGATTATCTTTTTTGTTGCAATTCAGTGTGATAATGGTCGGTGGCGGAGCCCGACAAAAAAATTTGGGGTGGCCGCCATCAAAATAAACTAAAATATATAAATTATTTTTAATATAATTTTCCATTAAAAAAAATAATATTGTGTACAACACAATTAAGTTGTAATAAACGCAAAATCGATCATTCAAAATTTGAACTATATAATATATAAAGTCGATCATTAAATACTTAAAGTGACACTTTACGCTTTCTGGATGACTTGAAATCATCAATAATTGACTCAAAACTAATACATGTACTAATTTCTCTTTCAATATAAACTGAAATGTTATATGCTAGAAACTCAGGTCCCATCTTGTTTCTCAATTTAACAACATGTAATGAACAAGAATGATTAAAATTGACAAAAGAAGTAAAGTTAAGTGTACTAGACAAAAAAAGTGGGTTTACTAAGGTATCATTTACAATTCCGCCAAATTAATTTGCCAAATTCGAGGGTATAAAATTTGTATTTTGTTTTTTAAGATGGGGTGGCCAAGGCTCCCCCTTGCCACCCCCGGCTCCGCCATTGATAATGGTCATATTTTAGAAAAAAAATCTAAGACATATATCAGTGATGCAATTAGCTAACACCATAAACACAACAAATTTAGCTAGCTTATGTTACTGTAATAGACTAAACCATTCCTAATTGCAACCCACAACATCCCACCAATGAAAATCGTATCTGCACATGTAAGAAAACTATATCTTCAACTAGTCTATACACATAAAATGATAGTCCTCTATTTCAACCATATTTTCATGTCACAAACATAGATTTATCGCCCACTTTTCACTTATTATTACATCAAGTGGATCTGCACTAATGTGTGACACAAATTTGAAAACCTGTATTAATCTTATTGTTCAAAGAAGTGCAAAAATAACAAAATACAAAATACAAAATCATCTAAATCAATCATAACTAATTTCAAAGCTAACAAGTGCTTATTAGTGTTTCCAATTCCTAAACTACATTTAGTGTTAACCAATTTCGGACATCAATTTTCAAAGCACATAAAACTCAAAATGTAAAACTGTTAGGAAACATGGCATCCATGGATATGGATGAAGGAGAGAAAAGCTTTGAAAGTATATTATTGATAGTAAAGAGTAATGTTACAAATGATTGAATTAACCCACTAATGGGGTGGTTACAACTATATATACTACTATAGGACTAGTAATACTTGAAGCTAAACTATATCTCTAATAAAAACCCTCAACCAAGATATTGAAAAACAATTTTTCCATAGTTCACCTTAAACAAAGAATCAGCAACACAAACACATTCCATTGACGAATATAGTTAAGTAACGTCAACTAGAGACAAATAAATTGAGTTACCAACGATGAGAGGCGACGGCGAATCCAAGGCATGTAGACTGTAACGAGACAGAGATAATGGAGGCGACGACATTGGGTTTTCAATTTACGATTGAGGGAGTGTGTGTGTGCGCGCGGCTGCTTACGCACACCCCACTTAAGTAAAAAAAAATATATGTTACTTCTTTTTCTTTCTTCGCTACACTTTGAGTTTTTTTTCTAGACTCTAATTCTCATTTTTGGACATAGATCTGATGCTACCAAACCACCCCTAATTTGTATAATCACTTAATCAGTCAATCTGGAAAGCTATTTCATTAAAAAGAATCACAACAATCATTTCTTTTTCGCATAAACCATTTATTTCCCCTTTCCCATAACGGAGGAATGATAAATCCAAACGACACCGTTAGGTAAATTCCACCTCTCTTTCACTTAATTTTTTTTTATTTTGTTTCATGTTTAGAAGTTCTTCTGATTCTGATTTTTTTAATGAAACTTAGCTACACAAAACAATTATATTTTTATTTTAGGGGGCCTATTTTAAAAAGAGAACCGAGCCTCCTATTTCATTGGAACAACCCTGACGGTTGCGGTGGAGAGAGTGATTGAGGACCGAGAGAGAGAGAGAGAGAGGGAGGGAATGATGATTTCTTTTTCTTTTTCCTTTTTTATTTATTTTTTTTGTTTTGAGCTGACATATGTTAATGTTTTGGTGATATGGCATAAGTTGATTATTATAAGCTTAATTGTGCCAAATGGGAGGGTGTAGGGAAGTGGTTTGACAGATAAGGGCGTCAACGGTGCTCTTTTATTATAAATACGAAACACCCTTGCCTTAGGCCACAAGACAGTACTCCAATTTGAAAATGAAGGTCCTGCAAATATTAATAATGCTTGCTGCAGTGCTGAAATCTCCAGGCTTTTAGTATTTTAATCCATTTTAGTTTCTTCAAAAAAATAATGCTTGCTGCATTGACACTTTTGATGGAAGCAGTTGCATTTGCATCTGATCAACCCAAACAAGTCCTACCTGGCTGCAATTACACTTGTGGAGATATAAAAATTCCATATCCATTTGGCATAGGAAATTCAACAGCACAAGATCATACACCATGCTACATGGATTCCAAATTTAAGCTCACTTGTACAAACAACTCCAAATTAATCCGTGGTAAGAATCTACAAGTCCTAGACATAAATCCGCACGGTCAAATGGAAATGAAATTTTTCGTCACCTTTTCTCAGAGTTCCTTCTCTCACAATTTCAAGCATGGAAAACAAATTCATAACCGTTGGTTGCGACAGTTACGGATATCTCAACAATAATTTCAAGGGTGCCACTTATTCTACAGGATGCTTAACAAGATGTTATGATTTTCATCCTAAAATGGTAATTGGGAATAACACTGGAAAATGCACAGGTTTAGGGTGTTGCCAAGTGGATATTCCTTCTAGTATGAAAAATATCACAATTGAAACATTTAAATTCCCAACTTCTACACTGTCTATGGAAAATTCTTGTAGCTATTCCTTTATTGCAAAACAAGGATCCTATAATTTTTCAGTAGAACATATAAAGAAACTACCTTATAACACTTTCCCTATGGTTGTTAATTGGGCTGTAACAAATGAATCATGTCAAATAGCTCAAACTACAAATAAACCATGCCTGCAAGGAAAATAGTTAATGTGTTGATAAAGATTCAGATTATGACGGTTACAGATGCAATCATGCAAGTGTTTGGCAGGTTTTGAAGGAAATCCATACTTCCCGGAGGCTGCAGAGGTAACTAACAGATCATAATTGTATGCCACAGTTTTTATTTTCCTTTTGTAATTTAATTAATTGATTATGCTTCATATCTTCGATGTTTTATTGAATTTGGTTTCTCTTAATTATGTGACTTGTTTTAAGATGTTGCGTAAGCAACTCATTTTAGAAAATGCTTAACTATATAAAGTCGACAAGAAATATGGTTGGTCACACTAAGTTTTTAGTGATTCATCGTAATAAATTGGGATTCAACGATGTATTACGATGAGAATCATGTTTAAAATAGATACACACCAGAGATTTGACTGGCAAATAACCATGCTTTTTATTGTCTTTCAGACATTAACGAATGTGTGTCATCAAATCATACATGCCTAAGTAAAGCAAATTGTAATAACACTGTTGGGAATTACAATTGTTTCTGTCTGATCGGACAATTCGGAAATGGAACAAGGTTAGGAGGGTGCAAACTACCTGATGGAAATACATATCAAATAGTACTACCAACTGTCCTTGGTAAGCAACAAAACACACCTAATTTTAATTTATAATCATTTTTTAAAAAATTTATGTATTTATTAGTTACATATGCTATTGATATTAGTTTGTGGAACAATCCAAAATATTTTGGATGCAGGAGTAGGAGCAGTATTTATTGTTCTATTTGTGTCGATAATATCCTACTTAATATACCAAAAAAGGAAACTTGTCAAATTGAAAGAGAAATTTTTTAGGCTTTATGAAAAAAGCTGTGCAGAGATTTGGATTTGAACATGAGACCTAATGGCTTCCTTTTAACATTTTGACCACTAAGCAACTAGCAATTTTCTTGATTAATTTTGTTTCCATTAATTGATATCCAATATCAAATGCCCTTTTTAACAAACCATTAAATCCCTTTTTCGTTTTTCACTATCACATTATCCAAAATCCACTAACCACCTATTAATT
>Ga0315915_1006182_pt1 | contig 14708 bp, 4 predicted proteins | sample MpolbnodulesMG_FD_207738 | JGI IMG/M metagenome (GOLD analysis project Ga0315915, IMG submission 207738) | Medicago polymorpha root nodule microbial communities from Los Angeles, California, United States - branched nodules | ecosystem: Host-associated > Plants > Roots > Nodule | place: USA... | reverse complement strand
TTAAACAGTGTGACTTGTGGCATGATTTTTTTAGGCCAAATACTTCCCCGCGTCCTTTTAGTTTTACGTTTGTTTCAGATAGATCCTTTAAGTTTCTAAGCCTTCAGATAGATCCTTTAAGTTTCGAGTTTGTTTCGGATAGGTCCTTTAAATTTATAAGGTTTCAGATAGGTCCTTTAAGTTTAGAGTTTGTTTAAGATATGTCCTTTCTATTAACCTCTGTTAAGCCAAAGTTAAAGGACCTATCTGAAATAAACTCGAAACCTAAAGGACTATCTGAAACCTTATAAACGTAAAGGACATATCCGAAACAAACTCGAAAGTTAAAGGACCTATCTGAAACCTTAGAAACTTAAAGGACCTATGTGAAACGTAAAACTTAAAGGACTCAGGGAGGTATTTGGCCATTTTTTTACTATAACTTCTGATTTATGGTATGATATAATCTTTAACTTTCTTATTTAAGCTAGAAATGATTTGCATTTTGCTAAAATTGTGTTGAAATTGATTCAAAATTTGATAGATGAGATTGTTGCTGAAAATATAAATGATTTGTTTCAAATATATTTTGTGCTTCTAGATATATTTATGGACAATAAATATATTTTTGTACCGTATGAAGGAAGATTTGATGCAATTATATTTTTGCAAGGAATATTTTTAATGCAAATATATTGTGTGCTGAAGGAGAAAAAAAGAAAGGTATCTTCAGCCCATGATATCTGTTCCAAATTTATGAGTTATATTTCTCTGTAACTATAAACCTTGTATCAGATCAAAACCTTAAGGGAGAGTAGAAAACAAGGGTTTAGAAGCCAATAGGAAACTAGGGTTTGTAGAGAATTCTCTTGGCAACCCTTTGATATCTCTTTTGTAAAGTTACTCATCATTGTAGTGGAACGGAGAGCTGCTCTCTCCCCCCAGACTACGTGTGTTTCTCTCTTTCACTTGCTGTTGTTCTATCTTTTGATTGTGTTTATAACTATCACTCACACTGTTTATGGTTGTTTGATAAACTTGCTCCAGGCATCAAGTATTTTATTGGTGTGATATTTAACGAATTCACAACAAATTGTATTACATATATATATATATATATATATGTCATGTCTTGCTTTTACTAAGCCGAAAACTATATAGCTACTCTTCTTTTAAGTCTCCAATCTTCCTTTTGATCTCTCCATCGACTTTTTAAGTAGGACTATACTATTTGCAAAAAGACAAGTATTTTGGTATTGGGTCTTGGATGTGTTCCATAAAAACTCTATAACTAAAGTATGAAGATACAAAATTAGTGTCGACCTTGGTGCAAGACTATTGTTATGGAAAAATCTTATGTGACCCTCACACTGTGTCCTCACATTAATCGATGTCCCCTCAAACAAAACCTTAACCAGTTGAATTATATGCAATTCTAACCTCTTTTTTCTTTAGGCTTTTTCACTAAATCTCTCTAGCCACTTTATCACATGTCTTCTCCAAATCAATGAAAATGGAGTGCAAATCCTTTTTGAACAACAACAACCAAGTCTTATCATATTATTTTATAAAAAAAGTAAAAAATTCTTATCGTATTAAGTAGGGTCAGCTATGCAAATCCTTTTTGATCAAACAAAAATAATAAAAACTATAATCAAGATTTAAAATCAGTCTCATCATTCTGTAAAAATAAAAATAAAAAGAGTCTCATCATTATTCTTCCTATATGTCCATAGCCTCACTAAAATCAAACTATATTCACAAGAAGAATAATGAGTCATTTGAAGTCTTATGGGTAGTAAGAAATTCATACTATTAATAAAATGGTTACCATAATTTAACTTGGGCAACAAGTTACGTAATTTCCATTTCTGGAAGGTTACTGTAAAATCAGATAGGTTCTATATTATGAACTATATAAAGTATATTCTCCTTAATATAGTATGAGCATAACTGATACAATGATTTGACTTTGGAATATGCTCCTCATTTCAGTATGAATTAAGTAATCATATATTTTTTTTGTAAGAATTAACTAATCATTTATAAAACACCATCCTTAGTTATTAAATAATTTTTCATTTTTCATTTCATATTTGTTACGGTTAATACCAATTAGGTGTGATAGTTCTATATGTATCAGATGTTTTCACATTATACTTCTTAATTCTTCCATATCATGTAACCTGCATAATGAAATTATACTATATATCAACATCATTGTAATATGAAATTATCAACAAATCATTTTATCATTGAAACTCAAACACTATACTATTAAATTCAGTATGGAAGAAGCCAAAGAAATGAAGATAGCAAGGTTTTCAAGTTGCCGCGGTGTTGCATTCGAGATCAATCCTAACAGAAGAAGCCCTTTTGCAATTGAATCATCAACAAAGCCAGAGAGAACTGGAACATGGCTTTGGATTCCTCGGACAAGAAACAATTCTTTCAAAATTCTTCCTCAGAGTCAAGGTATTAGTCCAGCTCGGAGTCGAGCAAGTAGTCATTTTTGTGACATCAACATTGATGCTGATGATGTTGAGTATGAATTTCTAGCCGAAGTTCAAGACATAGAAAATGCCCAAGAAAAAGCTAAGGTACTACCAAAAACAGAACCACCAAAAAGGAAGTCAAGGTTGTCCATTATTCTGTTAGATCAAGGTTTCACAGTTTACAAAGGACTATTCATGGTTTGCATAACCTTGAATATGTTAGCACTTGCTCTTTCAGCTTTAGGGCATTTTCCATATGGTAAATCAAGAGCTACACTTTTCTCCATTGGTAACATTCTAGCTTTAACACTATGTCGAAGCGAGGTGGTCTTAAGACTTCTTTACTGGTTTGTTGTCAAAACTATAGGGAAACCTTGTGTTTCTCTTAGAATCAAAACAGCAATAACTTCATTTCTTCAAAGTGTTGGAGGAATTCATAGTGGCTGCGGTGTTTCTTCGATAGCATGGCTAGTTTATTCTCTCGTACTCACGATAAAAAACAACGACAAAAGCAATTCTTCTCCGGAGATACTCGGTGTTGCATTCGCCATCCTCTCGCTCATTACTCTCTCTTCGCTTGCAGCTTTTCCCATTATTCGCCATCTCCACCACAATGTTTTCGAGCGAATCCACCGTTTTTCCGGTTGGTTAGCTCTTATCCTTCTATGGTTATTCATTCTTCTTACTATAAGTTATGAGCCTAGTTCAAAAACCTATCACTTGACCATCTTGAAAATGGTTAAGAAACAAGAATGTTGGTTCACTTTAGCTATCACAATTCTCATTATGATTCCTTGGTTAAGTATTAAAAAAGTTCAAGTTAGTGTCACAGCACCTTCAAATCATGCTTCAATTATAAAATTTGAAGGTGGTGTTAAAGCAGGTTTATTAGGTAGAATTAGTCCATCCCCTTTATCAGAATGGCATGCATTTGGAATCATATCAGATGGAAAAAAGGATCACATGATGCTAGCTGGTGCAGTCGGTGATTTTACAAAGTCATTAGTTTCTTCACCTCCTAAACATCTTTGGATTCGTTCAGTTCATTTTGCTGGATTACCTTATCTAGTGAATTTGTATCAAAAAGTGCTGTTAGTAGCAACAGGTTCTGGAATTTGTGTATTCTTATCATTTCTCTTGCAGAAAAATAAGGCTGATGTGTATTTGATTTGGGTGGCTAAAGATATTGAAATGAACTTTGGAAATGAGATGAAGGAAATGGTAGAGAAATATTCCAAGGACAAAATTATTGTTCATGATACTGCTGTTTCTGGTCGTCCTAATGTAGCTGAGATGAGTGTGAATGCTGCTATTAATTGGAATGTTGAAGTTGTTATTGTTACAAGTAACCCTGAAGGTAGCAGAGATGTTGTTAGAGCTTGTAACAAGGCTAAAATTCCTGCTTTTGGTCCAATTTGGGACTCTTGAAAGGTTCTAAACAAAAACTTGTACGTAAGGCAAGTAATTTGTTACTACTCTGTTTGCATTAAACAGTGTAAAAAAAAAACTAATAAGTTACTTTTTTACCTATAGTAGTAAACTGGTAGCATTGTATCTTTCTATTCATAACACAGTTTTCTTATGGATTTTTCCGGAGCTTCTACGGTGCAGTCAGGAAACTGGTTTTTTTGAAAAAGTTAATTTTGATTTTAATGTTTGATTCATTTTTAAATTGTTGATTACTGATTAATGATAATGCTTGCAACATCTTGGACTTACGGATACTATTTTATCGTTGGCATCTTTAACATGCAAACAGATTTTATGATATTATGTGATAGTCTTAAGTGTTACACTTTGTAAAGTGTTTCACTTAAAACAATATAGGATAAAATTAGATTAAGTGTAGTCTTGTTAATCTGATGAATTGATGATACTATGGGGTTTGAACTTTTGATGTCACTGTACAAAAAGTGGGGTGTAACTCACTACAGTTTTAATATTATAGTGTTAACTTCATCAAAAAAGTTATTTTCATGACTTCACCATAGAATTTTCCTTTTCTTATTGGTAATTGCAACAGAATGAATAAATTAAAAGCTCTTATTCTTTGATTTTTGCCTTTTTTTTGTTTTCCTCCAAGTTGATTCATTTTCTCTCTAAAATATGCCATAAATGGTAACCATGATTTTTTTTAATAAAATATTGGTTGCACGTCAATTTTAATGATATGCCACCTTCTTGTAATCAATAAGTTCTTTATAAAGGATTGGCTCTTGTGCTGGATAGAAAGATACTCCTTAATGTGAAAAGTTTTGAAGAGATTAAAAAATGTATAACTATAACTACCGTAGGATTTGGTAGGTAAACTTAAACAGTGGATGATTAAAGACTACTAGTATTCCCATATAAGACTTCTTTTAAGAAAAATGCTCGATGGTGCGAAACATTTTCGCAAATATAGCACGAAGCATTTTTTTCTTTTCTTTTGAAAGGACGAAGCTTGCATCTTTTTTTTTAGGGGAAAGCTTGCATCTTTGTTATTCCCCTAACACTAAGCAAGTACGCACCGTCAAAAACAATCATATATGGTATTTTTATTTTAAATAATAATAATAATAATAATAATAATAATAATAATAATAATAATAATAATAATTTTAAAATTTGTTTGGTTAGAAATAACAAATAGTTGATAAGATAACTTATAACGGATGACTTTAGCGGATAGTTAATAAGTTTGTGTATAATTGATAGCGGATAAACAAGCTGATTGATTTTCTAGTGTTTGATAAAGTACTGATTGAACTATCTTATAAATATAAAATGACATAAAACTGATATATTTAATTAAATTTATTTTCCAATTAAATTTGTAGCAAGAAAATTGTGATAAATAATAATAAGCTATAATCTTTAAGGTATAAGATACAATTTTATTTTTTAAAATTGTCGAATTTTAAAATAGGGGGACAATATAAATATAGATTGTTACGATATAAAAGTACAAAATTTACACCCGCCAACACAATACGAGCAAATCGACATAGGCGGAGCACCCGTCAGCCGTTAGTTTATTTATAATAATATTAATAATAATTTTTTGGGGCCTCTTCAAAAAAATATAAAAATTGGGAGAATAATAAAGTGTGGATATGTTAGTAACTTGCATTTAATTGTGGGTACATGCTTAGGTGAGAATAATAAAAACAGATGCTTCGTGTGGTTTGTGCGAAATATTTTCGCACCATTTAGCATCACTCTTGTTTATAAGTGGTAGAAAGTTTGAGTTCATTGGTTCAAAATTTTGAATTGTGGGCCTGCATGCTATAAATACAAACTAAGTCACTATGCTTCTACTCTCTAAATGAGTCTGTGCCATAATCTGACATCATTGACATATTAACTCGTTAGTATATTTAAATATACGTTAGATTAATTATTTAAAGTCTTTAATATAAAATAGACTTTAAAGTATGTTAACCGATCATATTAGACTTTTACAACGGTCTGATCAAACCTAAAAATAAGGTTGTGATAAATAGTCTATCATATCCCAAACTTTGATTTTTCTTGATTAGGTAAGGCTCAAATATGACAAAGTTTAGTTTGATTTAGCCTATTTCTACCCCAACTCTCTCCCTTTTTTGGGTACCAAACTACCAATGTCCATTTTCCTTTCCATAATAAGACACTCCATCCACGCTAAATGCGGTAAATGCCATGTTTGTCATCTTCTCCCCTTTCAAGATCGATTTCGTATTGTTTCCTCTCATACTTGCTTTTTGTTTCACTAACATGTGCTCTATTCTTTTATTCCAGGATTTGCGAAGAGACCTAAAGGTTTTTTCTTCTTTTCTGTTTCTAATCCCTTCATTTTATTGTTAACGTTAAACACTATTTCCTATTTTGGGTGACTATGCTAAGAGTGAGTTTGGCCAAACGTATTTTTTAACTGCTATTCTAATTTTAAAAAGGTAGGCCAAACAAATTTTGAGAGAAGCTCTAAAAATTTTAGAAAATAAATAAAAATGATTTATTTTATATGAATAAATTTTCAAAAAAGTTGCTCCACGATAAGTTAGCGAAACTTTAAGACGTCTTTTGAGGAACTTTTTACATGCACCTATATATCTTGAATCTGGTACAATATAACATTTTGGTACTTTAGAGTTTATTTGTTTTTGGTACTCTAGAATTTTGTTGGATGGTACCAGCACCCTTATTTAAAAGAGTTTAAACGAATTTCTACGCCGCTTTTAAATAATGAGACACTTTATCAGGTGTTCCGACCTTTTAATTCTCATGCTCAATCGTTTCTTACTTTGTTAAGGAAACTAGTGGTAATAAATTGATCCCAAGTTTCGAAATTATACTAAAGGCATGTAAAAATACGGAGAACAAAATCAATCTTAAGTAAGGGTTTGGTTGATTACAACGAGTGTTTAAATTAAAAATCACACCCTGATTGATTGAATCATTGTACCATTTCTAACCTTTGTACTCTTTTTTCTAGACGTTGTGTAGGTGGTTTTGGGTTTGTTGTTTTACCTTTGGTTTGTCATTCTTTTCGATTTTACCATGGCATAGTAATCACTATATAACTTCAACTGCACATCTTTTCAAAGTTTGACACAAGACACTTGGATGGTATGGTGGTGGAGTGAAGAGATGCGGGAGTTGAAAAACAGTGTCATCATCCTGGTATTCTAACCAAGAAACAAAAGGTATTGCATGGATGATTAAGGATTCAACTATATATCTGAGAGGTTATAGGTCTTCCTTTTTATGCAATATTGCGATTTATAAAAATTTCCAACACGCGCATGTCAATGTTGCTTGAGTATAAAATAAAAATTAAAAAATTTCGGTTGGTAGGACGGTGCATAGTACACTCCACTTAATCACCTTAAAAAATAAATTATAACCGCTAGATTACTTGATCAAAAGGTTAAATTTCCAATTTATTTATAATTTTTATTTTAGATTGAGAACAGGGCAAACTCTGTAATTTATTTACGCCATGGGTCAACTCAAATAATGCAGCCCATCTTAATCATGTTATTTGAATTGTTTCGTCTATGCACAATGACAGAGCTTGAAAAAAAAATGGATTGCCAAAGTGATCAAGATGAAAACAAAATTAAGCTGCAACTTTAAAAAAATATTAATAGTATACATATACAATCGGTCCATTCCTTAAAAAAAGTACGAACGGTCAAAACAAAGAAAAACAACTCACGGAAGAATAGACAAACAAATCTAAGAAATATCACACCAAACAACAAAATATAAACACCAGGAACTATTTTTTCTTTTACCTGGCCAATCATCAAACCCTATTAAACTACTAAGTTTATTCTTTAGATGATGTAAAATGATCTAAAACGTAAATAACTTATTCAACTAAGGAACTAGTCATTACAACATTTAGTATTGTGAATTGATTCACAAATTGCTTGAATCATTAACAAAGAGAAACATTTTAGAAACCTATTAGACATTGGTAAATCCATGTTTTATTAATTAAAGAAACAATTATAATACAATTAATATATCATTTAAATTAAAAAAAATTATTTTAAGCACTAGAACTCCTAAAAAAAACATTAGATAAATCACACAATTTATTTTCTTTCATTATCATGAATTAAACACGACTTTAGAAGTCATGTATTTCAATCACAAACAACAACATCAACTACATGCATGAATCACCAATATATCTTATAAAGAATACACATTTTTCTATTGTTTCATGTATTAAATATGACTCTTTGAAATCTACCAATATAAAAGACGACTCTTTGAGTTATGGTTGTTCTTAAGATTTTTCATACACTAGGCAAACTAAATGAATGATGTCTTCGTAATCATGTCATTGGAGATGTTTCCTTTGTGTTATTTGTTGCAAAATAATCAACAATATACTTATAAGCAATGCTCTTTAAGAAAAAAAAAACATTTTGCTAAAAATCAAAGCAAAACTATTTTATCTAACCAGTTAAAAAATATATCATAAAATTTTAATAATTTCAATTTAGAAAATGTGATTCAACAGATGCAATCTTACAAAAATTAGAAATTTTGAATACTATTATCTTCTATAAAATCATACAAACATTAGGAAAATAATAAAATTTCTTTAATAATATAAATATCGTAAAGTTTGATTTTGAATACTATCTTCTTTCTTTAGGTAAGCAAAGGCCATCATTTAGAAATTTTGAATTGCAAGTTGCAACCATACCATCACCTACTAATTGAAATGATTTTTTTTAAAAATTCTTTGAATCATATGGTTATCTCATCTACTACCAAATTTTCTTGTAGGGCTGTTCGTCCTTGTAAATAAAAAAATTAACTATATTATATCTATCTAAAACACTAATATTAGCACCGTCTTAAAAGTATAGAACAAAAAGTTGTAAACGTAATTTGACATGATCAAACTAATTTTCTCTGTGTCATTCTCACTTGTATCAAATTGTACAAAGGGCTCCCATATGTAAGGAATACTGATCAATTTAACCCATAATTATTTGTCTCTGTATTCCTTCGTAATTTAAATATTTAATGTTGTGATGTTGGCAAAGGATGCCTAAACAACCATTCCAAACTCCCATCGTACCCCAATCAAACCCTTCACAATTAGTGAAAGTCTTTCAAACGAAATAATAATACTCAATTTAAAAGAAATAATATCCCTATCCACCAATCAATTATGTGTGCTCTTTGGAAACTTATTAAATTCCAAATCACCAAAATTCCCACACTTATACTCTATTATCGATTCTCACACATTGTTAGAGATATATCCAATTGTACAAATGATGCTAATGTCATTTTGCTCTTAAAAACTACATCCCATCTCAACAACTTCTAATTTGCTAAAAAACTTAGAATTTGATATTGTCGGATATCACGAAACAACACAATTAATTAAACAAACTATTCCATTACAACATCCAGTTAACTACCTGTTGTCAATTATTGTTTGGAGTTTTTAATATTAATAAGTGTCTCAAGCATTCTTTCTTCAAAAAAAAAAAAGTATCTCAAGCAACCACTATTATTAATATTGAAATAATATTACTTATCCAACAAATAATATTGAAATCACATTATAGAAATGCCAACAAATATATTACTTATCCAACAAATAATATTGAAATCACATTATAGAAATCTCAACAAATTGTACCAAAACTTCACAACAAATTATTTGATGGTAAATGGTGATGAAAACATAGGGGGCTTCAAGGTCAGTGACTGAACCTCCGGATGAAGTGGCTTCAAGGCCAGTCACTGCCCCTCTAGAGGAAGGGTTTCAAGGCCAGTCACTATGCCTCCAGAGGAAGTGTCTTTGGTCGATTCATACATGTTGAGGTCTTCTAGTCGTCATCAGATTCGGAGGTTTATGACAGTGATCAAGGTCGAAGATGATCAAGAAGATATGAACCATCATGTAATAGCATGAACAAAAAATAGACGTAAGTGCAAAAAAGAAATAGACGATATAATAACATTTTTAATAAAAATATTTGGTTTATGAATCTCTTGATGTTGTTTTAAAATCCGCTTTTCGATTCAATATGAGACGTTTATCTCACACTTACACATCATATATGACATGATGCTGATTTGAATAGCAACCATTGGATCCACTTGTAATAAAAAACAGAAAACAAAAAAAATGCATACATTGTATGTAACGAGCGTAAGCAAGAAAAACTTCTATATTTGATCAAAACTATGACTAATAAAGTTAACATCAATGTTCAAAACTTCAAATTGGATTAAGAGTTTATAACTAAAGATTTAAGTATTTTACAATTATAAGTAAGTTGAGTTACGAAAAAACTGACCACAACGAAGACACTAGCAAAAAAAAAAACAAAGATCAAAATAGAAGAGAAACATAGGGGTAGACACAAGTCAACTTTTCATGGCCAAGTGTTTGTCGATTGCCAAATATATTTTTACTGAAATGTTGACTTTTCCTTGATTTTGAATTTGCCAAATTCATTGTGAACAAATTTTCAAATTTTCTTACTGAAACGTGTTCTTTCAAAATGGTGTGTCTATTGACATGTAACTAACATGTCAAAAGTCATCACATACTTTTTGTATATTGCACCTTAGCAGGGTCATGAGTACCACCACCCTTTAACATATCAGGAGTAGTCGTTCCATTATTAAGGCATTTCCAAATGCGCCTTTCAAAACACACATTTCTCATGTCATCTAGCAACATGTGTTTTGAGAGTTGGGATCTTTTTTATTTAGAATCTTTTACATTTTTTTTATTTAAAGATATAAAAACACAATAAAACTTGAAAACAATTAATGATAACATTCATTTATTTTTATAAATGGAGAGTTTCCTTACTTGTTGTATTTTGGTGTGATAGTGATTTAATTAAGATTCTTTTTTAATTATTTAAATAAATTTAACAAAACTAGCATTTTAGTTAAATTTGATTTGAATAGTGGTAAGTGAGTTTTTTTTTTTTCAAATAAAAAATTGTACACATGTTAATTTACATCTTTTTATTTTAAGGTTGATGTAAATTAGCAGTTATTTATAAACTAAAAAGCAATGGAGGTATACCCCTTGAGTCATAAACATAGCTCCACCCTACTTCTATCTTATGGAATAGTCTTTTATATTGAGTTATCCATGCATGCTTAAGTCCTAATACATTGTATCTTTTATGCTTAAAAAAAGAAAAAGTTTATGTTGGACCAGTATTTGGCTCCGAGACTGTTTCTTTCCGGCACCATAACACTACTTCCATTGTTCGTTCGGGTTTGGGATTATTTTTCCATCTGCCCCTGGTGTGAAATTTATATACCAATCTGTCCTAGTTTGGGTTTGCCCTTGAAGTTTGGTTAACATCTTCATTGATTTCTACTTGAGCAGTATCGCCAGCACAGCATCGATATTTGTATCAACCTTCTCCACCGATCCGACCACCAGGGTAACATAACAAGGAGGAGGGATGTCCATTTTTTCCATAGAAGCAAGATTTTCTTCAAACATGTTTTGACAATTATCTTCTACATCAGAAGCAAATTAGGTGAAGACTTTCATATTCCAAGAACTGTTTCTCTAATAACAACTGCACCATGATTTTTTATTTATTCTTCTTAACTGCAATATTGAATGAACTCTACGACTAAAAGCATATAATTGGCGTATTGTATTTGTATGCATGTGGTAGGTGGAACCTAACATGAAAATAAATTGTATATCTTTTTTTCCATACCAAAAATAGTATACCACTATCATGTTAGAAGTTAGACCAAGCAGAAAGAAAAATAAATATCCATACAAGGAACACATATAGTTCCGCTGACGGCATATGCTATTTGCTAATAGTCATTCCGTCCCGCAATGAATATCATATATGTAAATAAAGTTGTTTTAAAATGAATGACTAATTTCAATTTTTAATGTTATATATTAATTTATTTATTTTCAATTGCAGTTAAATTAAGAGTAATTAAAAGTGGGGTTCCATTGAATTTGAGTCATCATTGACTTGGTCAGCCACCCAAAACAGTAGTTGCAGTGTTGGCCCACCCCCATGTGTGATTCAATTTCAGTCCACCACGCAAATAACTTGGACGAGATTGAAATACGTCATCACTTTCGTTAAAGGCTCACTCCCATTATCTCATAATAGGTTATATTGTATGTATTCTCATTTATTCAGCTGGTTGAGATATATTGTCTCTATTTATTTTAAAATATAATATAGCAGCTGTTTTTATAATGGCAAATCATATATATAAAAAAGTGAGTACAAGTCTATTCAATCCATTACAGAGATAAAGAGAAAGTTAGGCAAGACATAATAACATCGAAGATAAGAATTATTAGGAAGAACTAGAGAAGAATCATAAAACTATCCCAGAAGTTGTAGGGAATTGAATTCACAAGTCACAACTAGGGAGATATAAAGGACCTAAGTCGAATTTTGTGTGTCTCTCGCCCTAGCCATGACCAATTTTTTAAACTCTTTTTTTAGGGACCAATTTTTTAAACTTAAACCCGACTTTTAACCCAATAAAATTTGATGAGACGTTACAAAGACAAATGATTGATCCCAAGAAGAGCCGCGAAATTAATACATCAAGTTATTTTTGGAAAAACAAAATTAATCAAAAAGTAACTCGTGATAATACTATTAAATTAGACTATTAAACAAAAAAGGCCAAATACTACTTTTGATCTTTTTAGTTTTACAAAATTCCTGGATTATTTCTTTAAGTTTCAAAAGTTTTAAATAGATCTTTTTAGTTTGATAGAATTTCCAAGTTAGACTTCAAGTTTCAAATAGGTCTTTTTAGTTGATAAACTATTTCATAGTTACTCCTGCTGTCAGTTAATAATTAACTGATGGTGATGTAGTTGTTAACTTGTTGACTTGGATCAAAACGCTGCATTTTAAAAGCTTTAGGGTGTCAAAACGTTACGTTTAATGGTCATAAATGATCATTCTAACACTATAAATGTCGTTCAATAGTGCTAAAAATACATTTATTGTTGTAAATAACTGTCTTTCCAGCACTATAAAAAATAATCAACAAGTGACCAAACTTTTGTTACTTGACAATAGGAACAATGGGAATATAATCGACCAAACTTTTGTTACTTGACAATAGGAACAATGAGAATATAATCTAATCAAAATCAACCACATTGTTATGAACAATAATATTGTAATCAAAATCAATCATATATATAAATACAATAGGAACAACAATAATCTCAAAATTTTAAGTTCAAACCTCAACAAACTTTTGAAAGTTTGGGAATCATTGGCCAAGTGTTAAACCTTTTTCTTTTTTGCTAGATAAAAAATTTGACTCGTAAGAAAATATGAGAAAAAAAAAATACTATAATACTCTTGTCCCAAATAATTTTTGGGACGGGATGGGTAACCTTGAGGATAAATACAATAGGAACAACAATAATCTCAGAATTTTAAGTTCAAACTTCAACAAATTCGTGAAAGTTTGGGAATCATTGGCTAAGTGTTAGACTTTTTTTGCCAGATAATAAATTTGACTCGTCAGAAAATATGAGTAAAAAGTAATATAACACTCTTGTCCTAAATAATTTTTGGGACGGGGTGGGTAACCTGAGGATATATAAAATCAGACACAATCTCTTCTTTAGTATTGGTTCATGTATTTGCCCCATCTTTTGTCAGTTTGGATTGGTTTCAAACCCGACCTGAAGTCAATGGATCAGGCTCACCTAAATGACTAGGTCGAGTTTTGTATACCCTATCCAACACATTGATAGAAAGTACTAGGAGATCCCGATGACTTACCCAAAGATCACTTTCAAAAGGAGAATCTGAAATGATTCACTAATTGCTCAATATTCACCGCCATATTTAACAATATGACATCATTTTGACACTTTTGGATCAACCTCACCGTTGAATACCAAACTAGCCGAATGCCGTTTGAAGTAAGAGCAAACTCCAAAGAAGTAAAAGGCTGAAAAAACCAAACAAGTTCGTTGTCATTACAATTATACCCTATAGCAGCAATTAACCCTTCAATATCTAGTATAAACCTACACCTAAAAAGAATTTGACGAGTTGAAGAGTTGTAAGGAGAAATCACTTGGATGATAATTGTTTAGTATGAATTTATATTTTTCTAATGAAATTAGTATTGGTACTTTTTTTTGTTACAAAATTAGTTTTTGTATACTTGTTTTTAAAATGAACAGGTATCAATTTTAGTACCCCTCAAGAAAAAAGTATTAGTATTAGTTTTTTTTTTTTTTTTTTATCAAAGTTTAGTATTAGTATACTCTATATAAACGATAGGATTTGGTTGACCGGCATTTTGAGTTGAATTTGGAGTCATGGTCATGCATGGTTGCGGCTTCCACTATATTTCTCACCAACTAAAATCTTAGTTTTAGTCCAATTCCATCCACACATGTATCTACCAACCAAGGAAAACGTACAATCCTATGGTGCCAAGCTGCAAACTCATAAACTCTCAATAATAAGTGATAATCAAACGGCCATAATTAATTTTCAACTAACCCACTTTTTTTTTCTTCAACTTGTGCATTGTCTATCCCCACCTACCAAACACACATAGCCCACCAACACACATGCAAGAGATACAATGTAGCCTCCAAAACAAACCTCTATATAAAGCTCAATTACTTCCTTCACATTTCAGGAAATTCACAACTCTAATATTCATTTCTTTCTTTCACAATCATTTGAATTTCCATTGTATCAAAATTCT
>Ga0315915_1006180_pt1 | contig 14715 bp, 9 predicted proteins | sample MpolbnodulesMG_FD_207738 | JGI IMG/M metagenome (GOLD analysis project Ga0315915, IMG submission 207738) | Medicago polymorpha root nodule microbial communities from Los Angeles, California, United States - branched nodules | ecosystem: Host-associated > Plants > Roots > Nodule | place: USA... | reverse complement strand
AATAGAGTGTGAGGGTCCCACATAAAATAGAACTCACACATTAGTAGTGTTTAAATTATGGTATTTAATTTTAAATACTTGATAATGATAAAAATAATAGTAATTATTATTTTATTTAAGAATATCACTTCCCATAAATTTAGCTTATGGTCGTTGTGATAAGAATAAGAATTTAATTGAATTTCTTATATTTTCTATGTTTCCTTCATTCAAATCCAATAGTTTGTTTCCTCCACTTTTGTGGATTTGTTTCTTTTGATCCCATCCACAAGTGTTGTTGAACTGATTAATGGATAAACTCCATTTTAATCTTATCCATTAGAGTAACTGCTGTCGCAATTTTTGCTAAAACAGTTACATAATCTCTATATAAATAGAGGACTTCACTCAGTTCGAAGAACACACCAAAAAGTTTCATTGAGTTGTCGGGAACTCTTTCCCTCTTCTCCCTTTCTTGACTTGTGTTGATGAGTCTTTCTTCTCTTCATCTCCTTTTTCCTGTCCCTTTGAAATTAAGAGTGTTCTTAAGACCATAGTCCCTTTTCGGTTTAATGTCCCTTCGGAATTAAGAATGGTCTTAAAAACATAGTCCCTTCGATAATATATGTCCCTTTGGAATAAAGAGTACTTTTAAGATCATAGTCCCTTTTTGGAATAATAATGTCCCGTCGAAATTAAGAATGATCTTAACTGTATATAAATATTCTTTCAATATTTTAATTTGAGGAGAAATGGTGGTATCACCATATTTGAGTGGTCGCAGTGCCATATTGATGTTTTGGAGAAATTAAAGTTTGAATGGCGGTAACACCATATTTGAGTGGTTTCAACACCATAATAGAGTGGTAACAATACCATATTAAAGTGGTTTCAGTATTAAAGAGTGGTCTTAGTACCATATTTGAGGGTGTAAATCTCGAATGATTTTCTACAGTGCAGTAGTTAACCGCACAATTGTAGCTGGACTTGTTTTATCCTGGAGACGGCGTGGTTGATAGTCTGCCTTGCACAATTTTGGGTAGTGCCACGAAACGTTTTAAAGAGAGCGACCTGGTCGTGACTCAACCTAGTAGCAACTTCGGTAGATAATAAAATTTGGAAATCCAAATACAACAGTTTGAAAATCCAAAAACAACAGTTTCAAACAAAACAACATGCATTCCATTCAAAAAGGCCACTTTGAGAGCTTCCAGTAAGCCTAGAGTTTCAGCTTCAAGAATAGTGGCAAAGGAAGGAGAATCATCTGATTTTCCCAAACAAAAATTGGCTTGTAGAGTCTCGAAAACACATACCATATCCCATAATAGTATTACCGATGGAAAAAGTAACATCAACATTACACTTGATCATGCCTAACAGTGGCTTAGACTAAGTATGCTCATAATAGTATTACTATTGAAACCCATTCGTCATTGAAAGTATCTTTTGCTCGAGTGACTATGGTGGTGGGAGAGGTGTCTATCTACTCCTATTAATGTTCACCAATTTTTCTTATATATTTTTGAGAAATGATATTTGTACAACCATTTTCTAACAAACCTTCTCTCATATTCATTTTATCTTCTTTTTCTCTCTCTATTATTTTTTATCAATCAAATAAGAGAAGATCAAAGTTGTCATAGAAGTTGTACATATATCATTACTCTATATCTTCTGCTAATCTACTACACTTTATAATATTCTAAATTTTTCCAAAAAAAAAACCATTAAATACATTGTTCATTTAATAGGAATTGACCGTTGACTAAAATGATTTGAAAATCCCCTAAAAAAAATTATTTGAAAAAAAATACAAATTCTTAGGTAGGAAAATCATTTTTTCGGGAAAATTGAAGCTGAAGCAAAAGCTGGAAAGAAAATCACTCTGATTTGTATGGCAGGATCAGAAGGATTCGTTGAAGCTGATAACGCAGAAGCCATTATTACAAGAATTGAACACAAAACACGCAAGATCGAAACCTTACTCAAACAGTATGTAACATTCATTACCCTCTCTATCAATTTCATTTTTTGTGATGAATCAAATGCTTAATTTTTATCAATTTTTGTTAATTTTTATGCAATTTTAGGTATAAACCAGTGGAAGCCCTTAAAACTGCACTTGAAGGAACCTATGCCATGACTAGTGATGAACGCTGCAAGGTTTTTTCCTTAGCCCCTTCTACTATTTCTATGCATTTTTCGATAAAAATATTAAACTTTATTACTATTTTGTGCTTTTATTTCATTTGGGTTGTTAGAATTGAATTAGCTTTTGTTACTTTAGATCCAATACTTCTAATCGAAGAGTGTTTGGTGCCACATTTCAGTGTCTGACACCGACAGATGTGATCACATTCAATTATGTCATTTGTTTTTCAAATAGATATTGGTGTTACGTGTTAGTGTCATTATTGTGTCCAATGTTCGTGTTTGTGTCTGTATTGCATAGCTTTAGAGTTTTGTACAATTGGAGTTTCCAAATGACTTTAAGACGATAAGTTAGGGTCTGTTTGAATTGGTTTATTTGAGCTTATATACTGATATATGTTTTGTGAGACTGATTAGGAGAACTTAAAAAACAGCTTAAGACAGCTCTTTTCAGCTTATTTTCATAAATTCTTCAAGATAGCTTATGAAAACAACTTATAGCTTATACAAAAAAAATTAACTTTATTTTATCTTTCGCTATACAAATGACTTTTACATAAGTGTTTATCATGATAAGCGTTTGTGCTATAAGATGCAAATATAGCTGTTTATCCAAACGGGCTTATTGATTTTGAAGAAACAATTTTTAAACTTTAGTTGCAATTTGAAGATTTCTAATTTGTTGAATTCACAGTATATTTCTCATGTATATATTTTTTTTTCTTTCAATTTTGGTAGTCAGCACATTGGATTGTTGTGCATAGAGCAATAATGGCTATAAAAGATGTGGATGGGATGCTTTCTTCCTTGGATCCTGAATACTATGATATCCTAATGAAGTGAGTGGTGAAATATTTGTTTGAGCTCATTTTTAGATGTGTGTTTTCTTATTTTTTTCGCATATAAATTTGCTAGGATGATGGTAAAGTTATGATAATATGAGGTTTATAGTTAATGATGATTACTTGGATTCCCTGCATTCCATCTAAAGAAACTTAAGGCACTTGCATCGTCAACTTTGCCTTTCCTATCTTGACCTGCATTTAGCTATTGAATTTTCAATTGGGAAGAACAACTTTAAACAATTTCGATGAGCTTATTAGAATGCAAAAACTGTTTGTCTTGCTTTTGCCATCTCTTTCATTAGGAGGATATAGGTGTGTTATATGTAATATCACTGCAAACTTGGACCTCCTGGCATGCTTTGTGATTCACTGAAACAACTACACCTAGAAATTGGAATATGGAACTTTATCATTTAAAATAAATAATTTGCATTTATAGTTATTTCACAAGTGGAATGATAGTTTGATGGCAAACTCATAACATACGTGTGAACAGCACTAAGCAGTATTTAAATAAGTTAGGAATTTATCGGATTACCAAGTTAGGAAGAAAAGAACAGTATCTTATATTTTTCCGCTGTAGCAATTCTGTTTTTGACCTTTTCTGGTTCTGTAAAATCTATGGTAAGTCTTTGTCAAATTTTTGAGTAGCCTTCTCAGGTTCATAGGTTCACACAAAATGATATTTTATATAATTTTGGTAGTGAATATTTCCAGGAATTTGATTGGGTTATTGTGCATAATTTCAAAGTAATTATTACAGTCCTATTAGGATACTGAATAGGGAAGTTATAGAAGCTTGTTTACTTCCTGTCAAGTTCAAGGGTTCCTACAAGAGCCTGCTAGTTGTGAAACGAGATGCAGATTATATTTTGTTTTACGCATATTATTCACATGAAGCAGTATACCAAGTCGCTGGTCTCCATACTTAGAGTTACTAGGCATCTCTCAGTGTGTGCATAGAGACACAACCACAGAATTCCTTAAGAAGTGTCTCAATCTCAGATCTGAAATATTTATTCCACAAATCTAAAACATTTTACTGTCCTTTTGTTTTTGGAACCTTTATAACTAGTAGAGGAAACAACACTATAGGCCATATCCTGCTATCTACAAACAACTTACTGTAAAATTGCCTTGTTACCTCAACACAAAACAGCATTGGCTGTCTGCTGCAGAATATTTGAAGTTTACAGTAAAATAATACAGAGAAAATGCTTTTCAGTGTGGCATATTCCAACCCAACACGGAGAAAATGCCCAAACCACCTTGGAACACTCTCTCCAACTCTCACTTTTTTATCGGTGAAATCAATGTGGATCCTACTCTTTGGAAATGGGTCCCACATAAAGTGGTGGGACTGACATGGATTCCACCAATAAAATGAATGAGTGTTAGAGAGAGTGTTGAAAAGAGAGTGTTCCTAGCACTCTACTTAAATTTCTCGACGGTGACATCTTACCTGATAACTTTGGGCTCTTCGAGTCGTGATTCTCATGATACTTAATTGCTTCCCATTTATGCCCAGTTCACAAAGTTGGTTGCTTAAAAAATGAACAAATACTCTATTCATTATATATCCTGTGGCCTACACAATGGTCTTACACTGTAAAAAAGACAAACCTTGTTGACTTGGGTTATCTTGCCTTAATAGAGACAATACTTCCCAAGTGGCGATGTGTAAATTTTGCGAAGGAGAAATCTTACCTTATAACTCCAAACTGTTTGCTGCAGTATTTGCATGACATATATAAGCGTGCATGTCTTCACCCTGGGTGTGTTTTTCATGTTCCAAGGAGAATGTCAAGAGGAGTCTTACTTGGTTAGAAACTTCTAAAAGATAAAAGAAATCATCTTTTGTTATTGGTGCCACTTTCAAGACTTGTGTTGAGTGTTGAGAAAATAGAATAAGATAATGTTTTAAACCATTGCAAACTCGAATTATATTCTAGAATGCATACTTATTCCTACTTATAAGATACATGCATGTATTAGATTGCAGATCATGCTTATGCAGTTGAGTATAGTACTAGCGACTTTTGATTTAAATTTTCAAATATAGACTTTATATCTCTAGTATAATATTAAATGCGATGGACCGGAGTGACAAGTTTTACGTTGTGTCATTGCCAGCTCTTATCACAGTGTTAAATTATATGATGGAATGTCAATTCATGTATCTAAAATGGTAGCTTCAATTAAATGCTACAATTTGTTTGAACAAAATTTCAAAAATGTTATATAATAGTCGTAATTCTGTGTAAATGGTGGGTCTCTGATTTATTTGATATAGCAGTGTTCTCTTTACCTTTTATTTATTCTTGTGGGAATCTAATTTTTTAACAAATTTAAGTGTATGATTAATGATATAATAGATAAGTTATGGTCACTATTGTAATCTATGATATTACATCTCTTTTATTTGTCCTAAGAGGTTATTATTCTCCATACACAGGTATTTATATAGAGGCTTATCTACGGGAGATCGTCCAACATGTGACCAATGTCTTCGGATTCATGAAAAATTGACAGAGAGAGCAGGCCATGGTTGCATTCTACGTTTCTTGACTGATACTGTAAATACTGTTTGATTTCTTATTCTTTTCCTTTTGATATTTTGAGTTACCTTTGTGTGTTTGCATGACTACAACAATCAATGTACTGAGATACCGGGGAAATATATTTTTGGTACCAATTGGTTTCACATCGAGTGGAGACCCTAAGAATTGATTTTATCTGTCAAAAATGATTTTATTTGTCAAAAATGATTTTGGTAAAAGTTCAGATGCTTGGTTACTGGCAAGTAAAATAAGTTTTGCCTCTAAATCTCTGTTTGACTATTGATGATAAAAGGTGGCTTTAGCTCAGTTTCAATTTTAGTTTTGCCTCTAAAATTAATTTTTTTCAATATTACTTTCGATAAAAACTTAAACACAATTTTGAATGTGATCCATTCAGCCAAATGGAATGTGATGTGCTTGATTTGTGATGGGTACACAAATTGCTCTCCCACACCCCACAATTACCTTAATACCCCCAACTGCACTTAACTGCAGTTGGAGCCTGACAGCATATTTTTAATTGAGTTCTAACTGCAGTTGAGAAGATTCTGAAGGGAATTGTAGCCACAAATAGAACCATCCCCATACTTAGAGAGCTTGAGTTGTTCATTCTCTTCTCCGTTTTGAGACTGTTTGGAAGAGTGGTAGTTCGAATACTCTTCTTCGTGCTGATGATTTATTTATAATGATGAATTCATGTTTTGGTGATCATTAATATTGACTATAGAGAAAAGAGATATTTAGTGAGCAATAATATTGAAATTATGAGGAACATGGATGCATAACAGAAACAAACAAACTCCATGGTCTCCATCAACATAGATGACTGACTTGGATTACAGACTCAAGTCAATAGCAGCCACTGAAGTATTGGGCTGTTTGTTGTTATCCGGCAAGTGTTAGATTAATCAACTAATGAAAATGCGATAATAGTTGAAATGTCTACCTGAATCGATGGGTGGTTGTTTGAATCTGGGTGTTTGAGTCAGTCTCCAAATGCAGTTAAGTGCAGCTGGGACATGAAGATTAAAGAGCAATTTCCTAGTGACTGTGACTCTATCTATTGGTCCATACATTTATATTTTTGGAAGTGAATATCCATCCATAATATATGAACCATATAAACAAAAATATATACACAAGAGCTTTATCTATATGGACGGATATGAACCATTTCCTTCCAAAAATCTGAACCCCTAGTGACTCTATCTTTTGGTCCATACATTATCTATTGAAGTAGAAATCTGTGTAACCATCAATTATAGACCAATTATTATGTTAATCTCATCCCTCAAAGGGAAAGAAATCACTTATTATAAAACCATCTTTAACAAATTAAATACTCATCTCACAAATTCTCTCTTCTATAATCACTTATCTCAACTTCTATACACATTATGAATAAAAAAACATGCATTGCTATGGTTCCTTCCCCTGGACTTAGCCATTTGATTCCACAAGTTGAATTTGCCAAACAATTACTTCATAGCCACAATGAATTCATTATCACATTCCTCATTCCAACACTTGGACCTCTCACTCCTTCAATGCAACAAGTCTTGAACACTCTTCCACCAAACATAGAATTCATTGTTCTTCCTTAAGTAAAACACCTTCCAGAGATTAATCTTGAACCTGCAACACAAATGAAACTCACAGTAAAACACTCTGTTCCATTTCTACAAGAAGAAGTAAAATCACTCGTTTCCAAAACTAATCTTGTTTCTTTAATATTCGGTCTATTCTCAACCGATGCACATGAAGTTGCTAAACAATTCAACTTATCTTCTTACCTTTTCTATGCCTCGGGTGCTCTTTCATTGTCATTCTTTCTCACTCTTCCGAATCTCGATGACTTTGTTTCCTCTGAAGCAGAGTTCTTAGAATCGGCTTGTGAAACTGTGAAAGTTCCAGGTTGTGTCATCCCATTTCATATCAAAGATATTCCAGAAATAATTCTTTGTGAAAGATCAAATGTAAATTACAAAACATTTCTTGAAGTTTGTCAAAAACTCTCATTAGTTGATGGTTTTATAATCAGCACTTTCACTGATTTGGAGCCAGATGTTATAAGGGTTCTTCAAGAAAAAGCGAAACCTTGTGTTTATCCAGTGGGACCCATTATTAGAAATGAGTCTAATTGTGAAGATAACATTAATTCAATGTGTTTAAGGTGGTTGGAGAATCAACCACCAAGTTCTGTTCTTTATGTATGTTTTGGGAGTGGTGGAACAGTTTCTCATGAACAACTGAATGAGTTAGCATTTGGACTAGAATTGAGTGGTAAAAAGTTCTTGTGGGTCGTGAGAGTTCCAAGTAAAGCTGTGAACTCTGCTTATTTTGTTGGAGCAAAAGATGATCCATTAGAGTATTTACCAAATGGTTTCTTGGAAAGAACCAAAGAAAATGGATTGGTTGTTCCATCATGGGCACCACAAGTTGAGATTCTTGGTCATGGTTCAATTGGTGGGTTTTTGAGTCATTGTGGTTGGGGTTCAACTTTGGAGACTGTGGTTAATGGGGTGCCTATGATTGCATGGCCTCTATTTGCAGAACAAAGGTTGAATGCAAGATTATTGACAGATGTGCTCAAAGTTGCTGTGAGGCCAAAGGTTGATGATGAAAGTGGGATAGTGAAAAGAGAGGAAGTTGCTAAATGTGTAAAGAGAATCATGGAAGGTGATGAAAGCTTGGAGATACAAAAGAGAATCAAAGAATTGAGTGTTGGTGCTGCTGTTGCAACAAGTGAACATGGTTCGTCTAGGAAGGCACTCTCTTCTTTAGCATTGAAATTGCATAACTTTTGAATGGCATGTGTATACATTTTTGTCTTGTACATGTTTGCATGGTTCTTACAGTAAGCTTTCTACTAGTAAGGATCAATGATTTATACAAATAAGCTATTTTCATCACTGTGCTGATGATTAACCAATCGTGCTCCATTTTGTAAAGCAGGCTGATTTTACCACTATTTACTCGTTTTTTTACAACTATGTCAAGCACTGAATATTGCTGAAATTTTTGTAGTTTTGTGATTTTTTTGTAATTTTTCTTTTGAAATGTTAACTTGGAAGTGGTAATTTCCTTCTACACCCTTACCTCTTCCAAACGAGTCTCATCTTCAAATTTGTATAATAAAAGAGTGAGTGTTATTAACTTGACAACTTTTGCCGTATCATTTCGGTTTAAACTCTATCTTTAAAATATTGTTGTGATCTTGCAAAATTTTATTTGTTTAAGACATTCAAGAGGAAGTGCTTCAAATTTATATTATGCGTCTGTTGTAGATTTAATAATGTATTGTCTCCCGCAAACTTAGCTCAGTTGGCAGGGACATTACATTATATATACTTGACAATTTTTTTCTTTTTTAAAAACAGACTTGTGACAAGTTTGTATTAAAAATTTGATGATTATAATTTGTTTATGTAGCCTCTAATCAAATCTCTAATAGAATATATATACATTTTACCTTCATTTTGTTAAACATCCCGTCAGGCTCGTTTTTATATTTATTTCACACTGTTGGATTGGGTCCAAAGTTGTCAAGTAGAGGTATGTAAAGTTGTATACTGCTTCATCAGCTTGATCACTTAGAATATATAAACATAAAATAAGAAAAGTAGAAAATAATAATCTTAACCGTAGGTTGCTCCAATCAAGTTAACAAAAATAGAGTTCAGTTAAACATAGATAATAGAAAAATTCAAGTTTATAATCCAACAAAGAGATATATTAAATCATATGACCCTTTATCTGTTGTACAACAGTGGGGAGTTGTTATTAACTTTTTGTAGTGAATGGTACTGCTTGTTTGATGCTTTAGGTTAAATACATTTAGAATTAGAAATTGACAAATTGACAAAGACTTCTCTATTTCTATTTCTTTTTGTGAATTATTTACTTTGATTCATCATTTTTATTAATAATTGGACTCAAAACGAATTATTCGATCACGAATGTTGCTCTTTTGATCCCTTATTTGCTCTTTATCCTACAAAACAACATTCGAGAGTTATCTTCCAAAACCTTTAAAAACACGAAAAAATGTCGTTCAGAATTTATTCCAACGCGCATTTTTGGGGCCAAAATAGAAATGCTCTTGATAAACACAAAATGCAGGTTTCTTATATTTTGTTCTTGTTTCGACGAAATTGTTATTAGAATTAAAGTTTTTTGGTTGTAACTTAACATTCAACATTTTGATTAAACAATCGAGATGTATAAAAAGAGTGATGAGATGAAGAGAAGTGATAAAGATGTGTATGCAGGTCTTGCTGTTCGAAGCTAAGTGATCAAAATCAATGAAGAAATTGAGAAAATCAAACATCCATCGTTGGAGGCAGAGTTATACATGAGCTTGAATTCCATCTGAACATCTTGCCTTGGTATAACTATTCATTGATACCATGTATATATATGCCACGAAGGGAAATAAAAAACAAAAAATAAAATAATGGAATAAATAAGTTAAATCAAATATTTATCTACATTGGAAATGAAATAAGGAAAATATTTTCTTATTTATTTATCTTTTAAAATAATCTTTAACATGACTCCTTGTTTGAAGCCGACGTTTGAAAACACATGTAGCTACTGAATGAGTATGTTGTTTTTATTCTTATAAGCATTCATCCCGTGCAATTAGCTACATATTGTACTTATATAAGTCAATAGGGTATATGTCAAAAGGGTCAAAAGTTGTTATAGTGCAATATCATGGACTAATAATAGTGTACCCTTGGATCATCTTACACGAGTAGTTAGTTACTACGTATTCCATTACAATTAAATTGAAATGTATGGCAAGACAAGTATTTCACATTCATTCTTGACTAACTCTGACTGATTGAAGCTAAAATTTCCTTATTATTTACTCATATATTTTGGTATATGTTGGTTTATGTAATATGTGATTGAGGGCGGAAGGTTTAGGTTTTAACCTCGTAATCATGACAAATTTAAACCTAAAGTCTAGCAAATCTCCAATGAAAATTTACAATCCGAAATTCAAATAACTGAGATTTTACACCATTAATTCATAACCCGATTGAAGATGAAGCACCAATTGAGAAGAGGATTAAGATGATATATTTTCAAGAGAAAGAAGTTGATTTTGACGAAAGTTATGGTATGAGTTTGCTTATGGAAATTTTCTTTGCGACGAAAAAAATAAAATTTTACAGAGACGTGAAACATATTTAACCTTTGAATATTAAACTCAACATACAGTAAAAGTGTAAATTTAATAAATAAGGAAATAAAAAAAATTATCATAGTCATTTATAAGAGTTGAAGTCAACCACATTTTTTAAGAATAAAAGACTTATATATGCTAAAAGTATGTTGTTTGCAAGAAACGTGTCATATCTATTTTGTTTTGGAGTTTTATCTTAATAAATATTAACAATTATAATTATTTAAAAACTAAAATATATAGATTAAATAATGGGGATAAATGTTCCAAAGAAAAAATAAAGAAGTTATATATGCTAACTTACACATACTAATATAATAGCTTCTTGCCACATTATGCGTATTTGATTCTCAAGAGAAATTGTGAAGAGAGAAGTAAATGAAAGAGAGCGCGAGAATAGAAAAAGAGGTGAAAAATAGAAGTATTGTTTGAAATAAGAGAAAAATAAGAAAAGAGGGAAACATAATAATTGTTTGAAAAGGCAAAATATATCTAAGCAAATAGATCATACTATTTACTCAAAAAAACACAAAACGATTATACTATATTTTTTTTTGAATGAACAAAACGATTATACTATATATATACTAAACCTTTACAATACCTACCAAACCTTTTTTCAAATAAAAAACACGAAAACTTTTTTCTCTTTTCGGATAGTCATTGCTACCCCATTCATACAAAAGGATATGCCCCTAAGAAGGGGTGGCGCCCTCAGCATGGGCGGGAGGGTTGTGCTGCCCAGGGCACCACTTTTTTAGGGGCATCAAAATTATTATTTTACTTGGTAGTTTGTAGTACATACATATATTTCTTTTTAACTTGCTATCATTAATTTTATTGAAAATAATTTTTAGAGAATCTTTTTTATGCACAAAGTTTTTGCAACAAAAAATATAGAAAGAAAGACATTTGAATAATTCAAAGACACAACTTTATTAATTCGCATACGGCATAAAAAATGTTAGAACCGACCCTGCTTCTAAGCAGTAGTACTCGATTGGATTAAGAGTTTTGTGGGAATCCATTAGATGAATCAAAGAGGGCCTCCGGGGATTTTTTAAGCCAAAAAGGAGAATCTATATAACAACCAACAAATAAATCCTAACACAAGATGTGTAAAGGTTAGAAATCAAAAATTCTACAATAAGAGTATTATAAAGTAATTATAGTTGTATCTCATAGTTGATTTATCTTTTCTTAACTGCCGTACGTACGTATCTCATAGTTGTAATTATACATAATAGATTTTGGAATATTTTGTTTTATTACGCACAGGAAACTCTAATGTCTTTGGCTGTCCAAAGGCTTCTGAATCATCAAATAAGGTTCATTCGAACACAGATATAACACCAGATTTTGAATTGACCATTGAAGATATTTCCATAAATATTAAAGAAAGTCAGAACCGCAAAAGCCAATGGAGACATCAACTTGAAAATAAACATAAATTGGAAAAAGATATTGAGACCAAAGAGGCTTATTTGGCAAGAAGCAAGATGGTACATAGTAGAGTTGCAACCTTTTCAAATCTGTTGTGTGATAACAAAAGAGAAGCTCAATGATATCAATAGTGAATATGATAGAAGACTTGCAAAATTGAATAAGGGAACATGAAATACGTCTAGAAGATCTTGAGACCGAGCAGTTAGAAACGAGGCAAAATTTTTGAGAGTGTTTGTCATCAAGGTTCCTTTCTTCAAATTAAGATGTTCTCTCCAGCCATATTACCGTGCAAACAATTGAGGTTCAAAATCAAGTCATTGAGAAACCTACATCCAATTTGAAAGTCGGTTTACATTCACGTCAAGTTGTTCCTCTAGTCACAAGTAATTTGTCAACTCACAGACTTGCAAATATTCATCTTATTCAATCTGCGGTACAATCAACTTTTCTTTGTGCGATGATCCATTTTGTAATGTTGTGCAAAGCATGAAGAAAGAGTTTAACCTCACTTTTGACATTTAGGATTAAATTCAATTGTATCCCGCAACAATATTTATAACATTTTCCGCGAGTGTTGATATATTTTGTATTTTTCTATTTGCTTTCTTAATATATAAGTATTTTTCTATAATTAACATAATTGAGAAGATAATGAGTTTAAGCATATAGATAATAAATGATTTTATTAATTTTCAACATTATGCAAAAGTAAAATGAGATTTTGGTATGCAATCAACCATTTTAGTGTAAAATGGTATTTAAAGTACTTAGAAACATTTAAGTATACAATCAACTGAAACAAATCTAGTCCTTAGAATGCAACAATGTTATCCTTTGAAGGAGAGTTTTGCCACTCAATGCGGTCCTACACAACTCGAAGGATCATTCTCTCTAGTTTCATGTAGATGATACTTAGTTTACACAAAAATATTCGAAACAAATCCAAATCTTTCAACCAATGGCATTGTCCTTCCACTACAAGAAATGTTGCATTTTGCCAGGGCTGGAAGCCCTGGCAAAATGCAGAAAGCCTTGGCAAATGGACGATTGCCAGGAGCAGAATCACCAGCAAATCTGCTCATCGCAAATGATTTTGCCAGGGCTTTAGCTCTTGGCAAAATTGCAGGCTTTTGCAGACTGTGTCAGCATCACATCAGTCATTTCCAAACCATTGCCAAGGGTTAACCCCTGGCAAAATGCGTACGATTTTTTTTTAAAAAAACGTTTTAAATTGTTTAAAAAATCAATATATTAAAATTTAATAATTAAAATAATTTTAAAAAACATTATCTTTTTTTTGTTGAGGTTGAAAATAATATTATCTTTTTTTTGTTGAGGTAAATAATAATATTATCTAACTCTTCAGTTTTTAATGACAAAAATAATTGGGGATTAATGAAAATGTCACATAGAGAGATAAATTATAATTTTCTTTTCCAACCACATTTTCATATCACACAGATCAAATAATTGATAGTTTAACTCTATGATATGATGAAAGCAAAATTTAAAGTTACTGCATACACCACTGTCAAATCTTCTCTCACAACTTATTAATCAAACATATGATATGATGAAATAATGTGTATGACATAGTTAACCTGCTTCAGATGTTCAATAAACTCATGTTATTACAAATCAATAATAATCAGGCACAACAATGAATTGCACAATATTAATCTAGAAATGAGTATCAGGCTAATGCTTAATTCTTGGTGCAACTACAACCCTAAAAATTTGATCATCACTTCCTAGTCCTCAACAGCAGTCTCATCAGAGTACTTTCATGAACTAAGAGGTTGTAATGGTTATTTAACATTTATACCTGATCGATAGATCCCTTCATCCTATCCTCATAAATCATTCTTGATGCTATCTTCTTAGCCTGAAAGTATAATAATTGTGGGAGAAAAAAATCAAAACAAATCAAATCTTACAAGTTGTAGGACGGACATGGAATGAACGTAAGAAAATCACTACCAGCAGGGTTTCCCTACTCCAGAACATTCTTGTTTAGTAATTTACATAAAAGCTATTATCGCCATGCCACACCTTTCAATTATTATTTTTTCTTATTTAAATCTGATGATTAATTTAAATAAAGCTTCACAAAAAATAGGGAATATTCCCTCAAAAACAAATAAGGAATATAAATTAGAAATACAAAATGCTGAATTCAATTGACAGATTTGTTCTTTCTATAAGATGTACTTCTCTTCACTGAAAAATAAGTATGACTTTGGACATCAAATTTTATACATTGGGAGGTGGGATTCCCAACAGTGTGCCTAACTCATCAAAGCTACAAGAGAGGCAAACACACAGATTAGGAGTATAAAATAACCAGTGTAAATATTAAATAATCAACCGTTCGGAAACAATAAATTGATAATTCAATTTCTCATACCTGATATTAGTATAAAGTTTGCTTGCACATAGAAGATTATGCTCAATCATAGCTCGGTCCAGCACAGTGAAATTGTCTGGAAGAAGGGCTTTCTGTGGAAAAGAAAAAGCTGAAACATACCCATCATGG
>Ga0315915_1006179_pt1 | contig 14718 bp, 8 predicted proteins | sample MpolbnodulesMG_FD_207738 | JGI IMG/M metagenome (GOLD analysis project Ga0315915, IMG submission 207738) | Medicago polymorpha root nodule microbial communities from Los Angeles, California, United States - branched nodules | ecosystem: Host-associated > Plants > Roots > Nodule | place: USA... | reverse complement strand
CCCCCTGCTCCCTAGGAAGAAGGGTCTCATTAAAGTCTCCTATGAGCATCCAAGGACCAGTGATGTTGTGACTGAGAGTAACGAGGTGATTACAGAGAGAAGAACGCGTGGTAGGATTGGGACTAGCATATACACAAGTGCAGGTGGTGATGGTGGCGCCATTTTGGACAGCAAAAGTGATGGAAAAATTGTTGAAATCAATAACAGTAGAAGTATAGGCAGTGGCTGTGCTTTGGAGAAGCCAAATACATCCAGAATGACCTTGGGCTTCAATGATGTGTACATGATTGTAACCATTATTCAGGCAAAAATTGTAAAGCTTGGCAAAAGGAACATGAGTTTCAAGAATAACAAGGAAAGTAGGATTATACTGCCTAATCATGTCTCTCAGATGTCTTCTAGAGTTATTATTGTGAGTGATGTAGCATATTTACGTATATCAAAAGTAAGTATTTATGTATCGTCTCCTCAGGGACTAGTACGATATCCTGGATTGTTCGACATCGATTATTATTTTAAGTTGATAAAGTAATTTGTTTGTTTGTTTACAACCTAAATATCTACGTTATAAAATTAAGACTTGAGATTGATAGGGCGTAAAACTTGTTAGGATTAGGGTTCCTTAATCAAGTGTCACACGTAACCTAATGATCATGCATGGATTCTAGCTTTCATTTGATATTACCACGTATCCCTCGTCAATATCATTCGTGTCCAAATAATATGGTGACTTCAATTGTATCGTTTAATCGTCGATGTCGCACCATTAAATGATCCAAGAGTTGTTCCTATCATTCAATCGATGATTTCTCAATCTCTTGAATGATAGAAAAGCATTAAGATCGGATACAAAGAGTGGTTATCTAAACATCAATTCTATGTCTAGAATTCATGTTTGATTGATGATTATTCTAAACCTAGATTCAAGAGTATTTTTCAATCACAATTAAATCAAAACATAGACAATAAATTGCAAGAATAATCTCAATACCAAATCAAATGCTAGAACCATACATTTATAGATCAATTGATTACATGATAAGCTTAGATCAAGTACCTCTAATCCCAACAATGAAGATTTAGCTTCTCATTATCATGGAAGCCTTGCAAGAATGAATTGAAAGGAAAGATTCAATACAACTTTGTGATTTCTCACAAATGGAAGAATCAAGACTTCTATCACTCTCACTCTATGAAGACCAAGCCCTATCTCTCTCTCTGAGTTTCTAAGTATATTGTTCTATCAAAATAAAAGCATATCTTGAGAAATGAGCAAGGGCTCTATTTATAAGCTTTCCCATCTGCATCAACTCGCCTCGCGAGTTCTTCTTGCTCGCCATGGCGAGCAAAGCTTTCTTCCCCATTGGGTTTGTGCCACGTCATCCTGGGGAGGCTAAACCGCCCTTGCTCGCCTCCCAAGTGATTTCACTCGCCATGGCGAGTAAAACCATGCTCCTGCCTATTTTTTCCTTTTGGTAACTCGTCATGGCGAGTTGGTGGCGAGCTGGTGGGGAGTAAACATGCATCTCTGCCTATTTTTGCCTTTGTTAGCTCGCCATGGCGAGTTGGACTGCTTGGGAGGCGAGTAAACATGTGGTTCTGCCTATTTTTGCCTTGTTGCACTCTGTTGCTTGTTTTCCATCTTTGCTCAGTGCCTTGAGTCATTTTCCTGCAAAATTAGGTCAAGTAAGATAGATAAAGTGTGAATGGATAAAATTCAATTAACTCTCGGCTTTTTCCTTGATAACTTGCAAAACAAGTTACAAAAAGTGTCATAAATCTTCATTAGAATTACTACTTCTTGGCACTTATCAGTGAGCCCCTCTGATATTCCAAGAGAGGATTGAGATGTCAAGGAGAGCTTCCATTAATAACTTAAAGACGGAAAGAACAAGAAGGAAAGAGGGACTAAGTGACCATGTCCTCTTCACTTTGGAGTGGTGTTTCTTGAATTTCATTACAGTTTGGGATGCTGGTGTCAACTGTTTCATCTTGAGGAAGGATACAATTATTACTAACAGTGTTGTTGTTATTTTCATCTATATCCAGGTTATTTTCTTTGGTGTTGTGAATATTTTGGGCATGAATAGGCGCAACGAGTGAAGGGACAAACCTGGGAAAAGCTTCAGGAATCGGGCTAGATATGTCATGTTTGGAGAGTGGGTCTTTGGTCACGTGTCTATGCAGAATGGGGGGGATCTGGTGCGTACGAGGTTTGGACTTTTGTGTGGTAATTTTCTTGGGATCTGATGTGGAGGGATCAATTGATAGTTTAAGGATAGGCTCAATAATAATGTCATCATGGCGCCGTCTTTTAGGGTCAAAGGAGGTTTTGTTGGTTTTGCTGCTGTCATTTATGTTAGGTCTAGGTGGCAGCTTGTGAGTGGATGCCAAATGCTTGGGCTGGTGGGCAAAAGGAGATAAATTAGTGGGTGGTCTGTTATGCTTATAGGTCACGTTTTTTGGAGTGAGAGAAGGGGGAAGGGATATTTGATCTCTTTCTTCTAGTAACCAACATCCAATCACCATGAATGTCTTTAACTCCCTCATCATTACTAATGATTGCTTCCTTTTCAGTTGACTTTTGAGAGGGGCTGGCATTAAATTCTTGGCTGTTTTGACTTGTAGGAATTGAATGCGGCTGAGTTGTAGCTACGTTGTGGTTGTTGTGTTGAATTTTGGCATCATGTTGTTGATTACCCACGGCCGCAGGAGTGTCAATGGTGGTTTTGATATTGCAATTCCTTCCTAGATGACCGTAACAACTGCAATTAGTGCATATAGGGTGGAGGCCCACATATTGAACTTTGTACCAATGGCCATTTACCCAGATTTTTCCAACCACCGGCATTGTGAGATCAATCTCGACACAAACTCTGGCAAACTTTGCCCTTTCTACTTTCAGCGTGTTTGTGTCAACCTTAATAGGACGGCCTATAGCAGAAGCCATTGCCAAAAGGAAACTTTCATCATAATAAACTAAGTTTAAGCCTGGAAAACGTACCCAAACAACCGTTCTTTCAACTTTGGCGTTGGGTGATGCAAATTCAGGTGACCAATGTGAAACAGACAAGCAGTGGTCAAAAATCAGCCATGGACCGCCAGAAATGACTTTCTCCTTATCAGCAGATTGATCAAATTTCACCATATAGAAACCATTGTCGTTATCCATAATTTTGAAACCCCCTTGAAGCTTCCAGACTCTATGGAGGCGGTCTTTCATGGTATTGTAGCCTAGATTTTTCCCTACTAGTTTGACAACAAGAGCATCCTTCCATGGAGTGCACAATTCCTAGAAAATTTGTGGTTCAAGAGACTTTTGGTAGGAGGCGATTGCCATTTTCATGTTCGATACGGACGAGTTTGTTCTTTATCATGTCTTCTTTGGGATGGGAAGGAATTTCTTGGAAGGATCCTAAAAGTTTTTCGCAAAAGGATGGCTTGGGATTGGTAGGCTGCTGTTTATCGGGAGGCTTTTTGTTATGAATCATGTTGGTATCACTGTTTGCAGAGAAAACGAAATCGGAGGTCATAGTGGCGGCCGCACTCATACGTATCGGATGTCCCTTCGAGGACATCCGATAAAAATATATTTAAGTATGTCCTGTGTTTATTAGTGCAGTGATTTTTTGTCTTTTGCAATGTGAAAATTTTATATATATGAACAATGAATTTTTATATTTTATGAGCAATGAATTTTTATATTTTATGAGCAATGATTTTTTTATATGATTTAAATACTGATTTATTCAGTTATTACACATACATATTTTTTTATAGAGACTGATGTTGCAACCGAGTCATCCGATTCAGTCATGCAGTTCAACCTGCGACCTGATGGTTCGACCATTGAACCATTAACCTTACCAAGTCGATGATCGAGCCGAGTTTTAAAACTATGGTAAAGAGTTAGTGGTGATCGCAAATTGTGGAGCTTGTGGATAAATATTTTCCAGCAATTATAGAAGTTATTGTCTGATATTTGTACATGAAAGTCTGGCTCAAAAACTAGATTTTATATTATAGAAACAAGCAGCATAATACAACCATAACTCTCTAGAAAAACAGTAAATCAAACCCCCCCTCAAAATGACTAGTATTACAATTACTCGTAAAAAAGATTATCTAAACCTATACAGAGAGATGCTACAAGCTGTGAATCATAGTTTTGCTGCCAAAACTGTCATTCCCACATTCCAGTGAATTGCCAAAATCGGTGGATAAATTTTATTGCCGGTATCGTGTGATGAAACCTTGAGCAAAATACTCAATTAATCATCACCTTAAAGCATTCACAAATGCCAACAATGAATCAACGTCTCTCTTTTCTGAAGGATACTTAATCGGCCGAGAAGAGTGTTTGGGGAAGAAGAGTATTGTGGGGAAGCTTCCCAACCCTAGTTCACTCTTTGCATATTCTTTTTCATCACCATCTGCTCTAAATTTTCCAACCTTCACTCCTGACCCTGCTAAATTCTCTGCCAAATCCACATAAGATTCCTCCATAGCCTGTAAGAATTTACATTAAACATGTTATTGATTGAAATTTCAAGTCAAATAAAATAATGCACATCCAATAAGAGAATGGTAACATAATATTGAAAGTTCAGGCAATATAGAAAGTTCAGGCATATCATTTTACCTGACAGAAGCGGCACCATGGTGCATAGAGCACAACGATCCAGGGCTCTTTCCGGTCCTCCAATTTAGCTAGATTCTCAATTCCAGCCCTGCTCAAGCTGACCACATTCTGGGTAGTGAAAATATCAGCAACTGTTGCAGAGCCGTTTGCATGGGAGACTCCGTTTCCATTACCATTCTGGGCAGCATCATCCTGTTTCAAATTACCTTTGTGAAGACCACACTCCTTTGCTTTGGCATCCTCCCACCACCATCTTCCCTCTCTTTCATGCTGACCAGGCAAAACTGGCCTTGTGCATGGTTCACAACCAATGGAAACGTATCCTTGTGCATGCAATGCATTAACAGGCACATCCATTGTCCTAAGGAAAGTCCATATGTCATTACCCTTCACATTTGCAACCGGGTTCCACTTAACCAGGCTACCATTCCCACCATCCAATCCCTCAAAAACTGGATCAACTTGAACAACCGGAACTTCAGACCTAGTACCAGGTGACTGATCTTTTCTCTGTCCAGTTATCCATGCTCGCAGACCCTTAAGAGCTCTTCTTAGAGGCCTCACCTTCCTTATTCTGCAGCACTCTTGATGTCCATCCTCATAAAATGAGAAGAGACCCTTTGATCTTACTAAACCCTGAACCTCAACCGCATCGGGGAACATGTATTCAATGCGGATTCCATAGCGCTTTTCAACTGCATCAAACAACCTGTATGTTTCTGGATTTAGTCTCCCAGTGTCCAGACTGAAAACCCTGTATGGCCGACCCGTCAAATGAGCATATTCAATTAAAGCAACATCTTCAGCACCACTGCAACAACAAATTTACTCATTAGAATACTAATCTATATTTTGATAGCAAATATTAACAACACTCACCAACAATTAAAGAGAATTTTAGAGTAAACAAATTAAGTAAGTGTTTATTCATTAAGCATTGATCGTATAATATTAAGTCCATGTGTATATGTTACGCTACTATATAAAGCTTATAACAAACAATTGTTGAAATCAAATTTATTATGAAAGTATGTTTTTTTCCTAGAATTATGAAAATACTCCATCTTGTTACTATTATAAGCAAATATAAACCGAGCCGGATACATAAATCAATTATACAATGAACCTCAAAATGTAATCTTTGCTTATAATAGTGGCCGCAGAAGTAAGTTGAAAACAGCATTGATGCATGTTATTCATTCACTGCAAATCATTCCCTATTTTGTAAACTGTTCCATAGAGTTACAAAAATGCTAATCACACAACATAAAGCTAAATTATACCTTTCTCTATCCATCAATCTACAATCTCTTAATCGATTCTATATTTCATTAAGAGACAAAAGCAATTCTATACAACAAAATCAATCAAAAAGCCTACTAAGAATGATCAAATGAACTGAAACCACTCACATGATCAAGCAAAACCAACAAACCATAAACATATTCTACACAACAAAATCATTCAAAAGCACACTAAGAATAAATAATCAACCTGAAAGCAATAGCAATATCATTGCCAAATTTCTCAAGAGCCTTGTCCATTATTTCAAGAGGTGAAGCATTTTCAAGGTTCTTCGCTAATTGTTCAAAATCCTCCTCTTCCTTCTCAATAATCTCTGCAAATCAAATAGTAACACATAATAAGCTTTAATTAACTTCATTTAACATAATTAAAAACAAATTAACCATAAAACAATCATCAATAATAAAAAAATGTACCAGGTGCAACGATAGTTGCTGCAAGAGGAACAATTGAATCATTCCTTTGCGATTCAGCGTTCAAAGCCTTCATCAAAGAACGTCTTTGAGGTAAATTGTAAACACCAGATGAAACATTTCTCTCCAAAACTCGTAATGAACCAATTTGCAAAACTGAAAACAGAAAATTCATACATTAATCATTAATTCAAAACCCTAAATCAACGAATTTCGCTAAAATTTCAAAATTAAGAAAGATTAATGATAAATTATTGCTACCTTTGGATTCAGAGGAAGATCCGATACGAGAGAAGAAGGAATTTGATTTTGTTGCAGCAACTGATGAAGAAGAAGAAGTAACGGCGAGAGCCATTGGAGAATGAATGAAGTAAATTGAGATTTGAATTGTGATGATTTTTTTTGTTTTTGTTGTATGAAATGAATGAGAAGAAGAGGTTTTGATATAAAGAGAAGGGTGAAGCGAGGAATTTGAAAGTTCATTGAACCTGGACGGGATTACGGAAATGTTTGTGATGCTTATGTGGCTTGAGGTAATTGGATGGTGAAAACTCGTGGCGCGTGGTGCTTGTTTTTGGTCACGCGGCCAACTTGGACTAGGATGGCACTTTTTTATTCTTGAAGAATCTTCCGGGGTTCTTCTCTTTATTTAGAAAAAGTTTTAAAGATATTCTTCCGTGAACTCTCCTCTAACATGTCATTCATACATCCAGTTAATTAAAACCTAACACCTCATTAAAATAAATAAAAATTAATTTAAAATTAGGTTTTTTTTCTCTTATTATTTCTGACATTTTCTCTCTATCCTCTCTCCACTTTCTTTAACTGATCAGCACCACCACCCATAACTGAGTTTAATTTATTTTTTTATTTATTTTAATGAGGTGTTGGATTTTGATTGGTTGGGTGTAAGAATGACGTGTTAGGTTAGAGTTCACCTAAGAATTTCTCAAAGTTTTATTGATTTCTTTGTTTTTTGTTATTAGCTCCTTTTCTTTTCTATTTTACTGTTTATTGAGGAATTTTGATAAATTTGTTAGTCCAAAATTTAGTAATTTTTAGATTAAAAAAACAACTTAATGATTTTTTAAACACAGTTAAAAAATGTCTCAATATATGAAAATAATTGAAGGTTCAAGTAATTAAAAATTCCTTTTTCAAAAAAAAAAACAACTTAATGATTTTTTTAAAATAGTGTGAGGCGAGTTAGGTATACCTGCAAGTACTCTAGTGTCCAAACGAGCAAAAGAGTCGGAAGTGAAGGGTTTTAGAATAGAGAGATGTATGTGAAGCATCGAGAATGTGCACTTCGAGGTACTTGCATTAAATGTTTGACGAGAAGGTTTTGATCCCTATTTCAAGGAGAAGACCAAGGGGAATTGGCGTTTTAACTTCTCCAGTCCCGCGAAAAAATATATTATTTATGACACTTGATGATCTAGTCTAGGCATTTGAGTGCCATAAATGTTGGTTTTCAAGGTGGATCAGAGATGCTTCCTCTTCATCCGATGATTAGAAATAGTACGATCCTTTTTAAGATAGTTATGGATGTGTTTCAATATATTTGCATGATGATGGAACCTCAAAGTGTCTGCCGTCACCAACCATACCATTTGAAGATAGTCAGGGTAACACATACGCTTTATACAACTTGTATCTCAACAACATTTTACCCTAGTCAAGAGGGCTTTAATTTTGGTGTGTAGGATATAATTTGAAATCCCCACACTTCTAAAGAATCCAAGTTGAAAACTACCATCATGTTAGTCCACCATAATTCACCTTACCTGAATTTGTCAAAACACTTCTATCAATATTGAGTATCATGGTTTCCTCATACGTTTGTTGCCAACTCACCATCCTTGTAGTATGACACGAGGAGCCAAATAGTCGATGCCAAACATTTTGTGAGCAAGATGAAAATAAGCAAAGATAGTTGTGACTGTCGAGTGCATATGACTGATTGTGATATACTAATGTTAAATAGTGTACTGGTTGTGACTGTCGTGTGCATTATTTAGCGATATCCAAAATACAAGGAGAATGTTAATGTATAAACTATAAACATTTATCATTGCATGAAAATTAACTTTTCTTTGCCATTTTTTATGCTCCCATCTGTTTTGATTCCAATTCGATCTCCATCCATTTTCGCTCATGACTTGGAGTATGTGGTTCTTGAGACTCAATTTTGCATATTTATTATTAATTAAGTTATTATAATGATTCCAATGATTTTATGTTGCATTGGTTCATTGATCCCCCACCATCCTTCGTTTTTGTCCCTTTTGAATTTCTAACCACACAGACTCAATTTAAGAGTATGCGTTTACCTTTTACAAAATTATTTGTGTGGTGATGTCAACCCACTAGGCTAGTTGTGGAAAAAGGGACTGTAATCAATATGAGGCTGCGATGCAAAAGGAGCAATCAACTTGGAAAATGATGGAAAAATGTCATTTCAGACAAATATGCCAAGAATCGAGAATCTAAAATGCCATTGGTTCTATTTTCTAAAATTCATCACTTGTTTTAGACTCACCCAAATCATTGGTGACTATTGTTTCAGTAGATCAATTCAACATCACTGTAACTGTTACAATTAATCAAAATGAGATTTATATAGTGCCCCAATGAACTAAATTGTTATTTGGTGAAGCGAAAATTAAAAAATAAGCATACAGAATAATTGAAATTTGGCATAGCTTTTTTTGGTCAGTTCAGTCCTACTAGTGCTATTCTTCATATTAAGGAACTATATTTTCATCAACAAAAATTTAACTATATGACAAAATACAGGGCAAGTGATGGAAATTATAAAATAATAAAGAACATGTGTGTACGGTATAGTAGCCACACAATATTAAACATAACCCTTGGGGGGTCTGAAAGGGTTCATACTCTTGTAGTAAAAATAAGTAGGAGTAGCAGCAGCACATACAACAGAATCAGAGTCCTCACTCAGCTAAAAAAAAAAAAACAGTCCCCACAAAACGCACTGAATTGAACACCACTCACACCCCGAATTTTTAAAAAGAAAACTAAACAAAACACCCTTTAGGTAAAGGCGATTCCATAATGCTTTTCATAAACACAATCAATAAATAGAAGGTTTAATTATATTTTTGGTCCTTACATTTTGACCAGCTCACGAATATGGTTCTGCCTCTTTTAAATTGAACAAAACTGTCCTAAACTATCATGTTTTTTACAGTTTTAGTCCTATCTCATATTTTCAACTCCAGAAACGCAGAGAAATGGCAGTTTTAGACCTACCTTCTATGTTCAACCATGGAATAAACAAGGAATAAAACATGTGGGTACAAGAAATGTACTCTATTCAGCACACTAACAAAAAAAAACTAATTTGAAACATATCTTAGAAATTATGGTTTTTTGCTTAGTGTGTTGAATAAAGTGGATTCATTGTACCCACATGTTTTATTCCTTGTTTATTTCATGGTTGAGCATATGGGGTAGGTCTAAAACTGTCATTTATCTTCGTTTCTGGAGTTGAAAATAAGAGGTAGGACTAAAACTGCAAAATACATATAGTTTAGGGACGGTTTTGTTCGATTTGAAAGAGGCAGGACCATTTTCGTGAGTTTGTCAAAATGCGAGGATCAAAAGTGTAATTAAACCTAAATAGAAATGGACAAACAATATTATACTCCTTTCATCATTAAATAAATGATATTGTCGATTGTTGCCCACATTTCAATACATATCTTTGAACTTTAATAACGAATAAAAAAAATCTTTGATTTTTAATATTTTATATTTTTCTACATTAACAAAAAATATAAAAATTTGATGTTTTAAAAATATTTGCAAGACAAATCCAACATCTTAACATGTACTCCTTTCGTCCATGTATGTAAGCCCCCTTTGTATTTTTCACATTTCTTAAGAAAAATTGTCAGTGTAATTAATTTGTCTGTTTTGTGTGTTAATATTACTAAATTGTCCTTTTTGTATGTGTATTAAATTTGACTTTTTCATATTTCAAGATAAGTTAGTAGTATTAATTAGGGGTATGTTTAGGAGAAAATAATAAATGTATCTAATAATTTGAAAAGAGATTTACATTTAGGAAAAAAAATAAAATAAAATGAGTATTTAAATATAGGGACGAAATGAGTATTTGGTTTCTCATATGCAATACACAAAAACTAGTTTTCATGCTTCCCAATGTGTTTGGTTTCTCTAAATGTAACTTTTATTAAAATGGACTAAATAAAATATATTAATTTAGATATTTGATATATGTCGATAACTATGTAGACAAATTTAATTATACTTTCTCTAAAAAAAACTAATAATATTTGTATTCTATTTGTACCAAAATTATAATTTTATTGTATATAGGAAAAATATGGCATATGTATATCGTTCTATATACCGTTTTTATTTTGCGAGAATGTCATTCTATGTACCTGTGATCTTGGATCCGAGTCAAATTGGAATCCCTTGATCCATTATTAGCTTATATTATATTTCCTCGATGGAAAAAGTATATATTAATACACCCTTATTTTATTTAGTACTTTATTTGTAAAAAGAAATTAAGTTGGAGGGATTGCTGATGTGAGTCCTTACCGCATAGCATACTATCACAAAATGCCAAATCCCTTTCGAATTTAGAATCGCCGCCGTTAGTTTCATCATTTTACTTATGACTTGAGAGAAATCAAATTGGATACGAAAAATGGCACAATTCCAACAGCTTTTCTCTCTAGTGGTATGCCCCACGTTTCTTATCTCCAAGTTACTTCAAGAAATGTTTTAGTATTTTAAAGTCTCTTTTTTGACAGAAATATTTTTAAAGTTTTGTTGGGAGTCAATATTTCTATGTAAAGTTAATTTAAAATTTAAATTTATTTTAAAATAATAAAATATAAAAAATAACATTATATGAAATGGTTTGATGTTTGCTACAATATCCATAAAAATAAAAATAAAATGTTATTGGAGTGTTTACATTATTCTGTGTTTGCATATTTTTTAAGCATTCAACAAAGGTGATTATTTGTGTTTCATAATAGAAAAGAAGGAAATCACATGATTGCTAATAAAATTATCCAGCATTTTTTGTATATTGAGCAAATATTCTATTTGATATATAGTAGTTAGTTAAGAGTTGGTGGAATATATTTATCTCTTATTTTCCTCACAGTTATGTCTTCTATCAAGAATATGGTATCAAAGAGATTATTATTTTTCTAATTTCTTTCTCAATATTTTTTTTAATTTTTCATTGAAACTTTGTTGATTTATTATTACTTGATTCATATTTTTGGATGGGTCTAACATTTATTTAGGCTTAAAGTAAAATTTCACATAAAACTTTTTAAAAACTACTAGTAATAATTATATTTTATAAAAAAAAAATTAAATCTTATTTTTATTATTGTTTTGGACCGGCTAGAAGCCTATAAAAGCAAGACATAAAGGGCCTGCACTTGAAGAAACTAGAGATAACGAAGTGAAGGAGCATGCTAAGCTTTATGTCAATGACTGCGTAGGCACACGTCCCAACTCCATCTCGACCGTTAAGATGATCTCTAATAGACTCATGTATTTACACCGCATCTTATGGAGGAAGTTACGCGTCTATGCATCTATATAAGGGTGATCCCTCAATCCTCATCACCCATGAGGTACAATTTACTTTCACCTTACCGTGCACTTAACCACCCTCATTAAGACTCTGAATTGAACGTTGAAGTGCTAACCGCCAACGCACTTGTAGGTACCTTTCACTTCCACCGTGAAGCCCCAACCCCTGCCACACCGGAGCACCATGAACATCCATCTAGATTCATTAATTGTCACCTGATCAATCAATTTTTATTTTTTTTTGAGAACCGGACCAATCAATTATATAATGTTCATGTATTAAAGTATAATTATCATGATTAATTCATTTAAATTTGTGTCGTATGCATAAACAATAACGAAAGTTGGTGTGCATTTTTTTATGAGCTAAAAATTAAGTGATGCAATGCAAGGATTAAAAAACAGCATAGTTCCAAAAACAAAATGACAATAATTTCAATGACAAACATGGTTGAAATATTGAATATTGACGCATTGGCTAAACTTTTCTTCCCTAAATTAGTTGTCACATGCTTGATTCCAATTTCAAGCTGTTGATTATTTTTTTCAACCTCTAATAACCCTCTCTCTCTCTCTCAAGGTAGTAACCAGTAACATAATTCCTCTTTTTTAAGTTTTGAAACCCATGACCTTGTTTTGAAATCTTTTTAAGACTCTTTTTTGAAAATTTAGAGGAGAGGAAATGAAAGGACTTTGGGGAGTGAGAGAAGAAAAAAGATAAAAACTTAAAAAAAAATCCTTTCAAAAATCGATAACTATCAATGTTGAAAATCGTTCTTAGCTTCACTATTTGTACTCAGACACCTCAAAATAACGTATTTATCTCTGGACACAGTTAACTGTATATGAAAGTTAATTGTCATTTCAGATCAAGACCTGCATATTTAGAAGAAAAAAATTGAAAAAAAAAACTCTATCAACAAAAAAGTGTCATATATTTTTCATTTATTTTTTCATTGCTTTATTTATAATTGTTTTTTCCTTCCTACGACACTTAATTGTCGTATGGTTGTTTTTTGTTCCTATATATGCAGGTCTAGATCTAGAATGACAGTTAGTTAACTATCGTAGACGAGCGAACGACAATTAAGCGTTGTTGGTGGCAAAAGTGTCATTCGGGGGTACTTGTGAGCAAATAGTGAAGCTAAAGAGCAATTTTCACATGTACTCCAGCCCACCAAAGAAAAGCCCAAAGTAAATTTTAGACTATTTCTTTTCACACCTTCCGCTCTTCTCGCACACCTTCCAAAATCCCAAAAGTACCTTTGGATTTTCAGATTATATAATCTGAAATGAAGTTTTTCCCTATACTTTCGACAAACGAGGATGTATTAGGGACATTTTGATTATAAAATCCAAAAAGTCATATTTTTGGATTATAAAATTAAGATACTCTCTAATACACCATCTTTTGCCAAAAGAAGTAATAGGAAAAACATATTCGGATTATATAATCCAAATGGTATCAACAAAGGACCGAACTTGTTTGTGCCATAGATAGCCAGATTAAAACCATACTAATCATGTGACATGGCTAATAAAATGTATATGAAGTAGCTAAAGTGATTTTCTTAGTATATATGAAATATTTTGGATGAAATACTTTGTTTTTTTTTCTTCGAGAACTTATCTTAAGACATCCTTTAACTAGATCAAGTTTATATAATTTTCAAATAGTCTTCATACTTTTTTTTTTTTTACACAAAGTCTTCATACTTATATGTTTAGTTTTTTATGCCAAATCCATCAATATTTTTAAAAAGGAACAAAACACGATTCATCGACGGCTCATCTGACTGTTTGGTTCCGCGTTTCCGCAGTCCAAACCCACGTTTCACTCTCCAAACGCAGTTTTTCAATTTCATAAGATGTTTGGCCAGATTCAAACGCGATTCTGAAAACGTGCTTCAACCACCAAAACGCGAGTCCACTAGAAGCCACAAATTGTAGCTTCTGCGGCAGCTCAAATCGATTTTGGATTTCTTTTTTGGTGACAAATCTATTTTCCCAAATTACCCATGCTTCAACTCAAGCCCCAATGTTTATTTTCTTTCTCAAGCTGCAATCTTTTATACTCTACGCTTTTTTCTTAAATTTCCAGAATTAGAGAAAAACGAAAGTGGGGTTCAAGAGTGAGGAAATTGTGCAATTTTCATAGAAGCATCAATGAAGAACACAGTGAAAAATTAGAAAATTTGACAAATAAAAATATAATTAAAGGGAAGAAAGGATAATGTCATCCATGGAATTGAACAAATTGAGAGGGACGAGCATCAATATTACAGAAGAATCAACTTGAGAGAGGTGAATTTTGGCAAGCGAGAGACAATGAATGGGTGAGGTAAGAGTTCGTAAAATGGTCCTCGAGCTTAGCTCAGTTGGTAGGGGGTTCGAACCCTGACACCCCACTTCTCCACATTTAATATGTGTGAGCTCTAGCCACTAGGCTATTTGACAAAAAAAAAAGAGTTCATAAAATGAATTCAATTACCTATTATATATTTTTATTAATTAAAGAGAGGTTCTAGAGAATTCTTGTTTGGTTTTCTTTCAAAATTATTTTTATTAATTTTATTTTAAAATGAATATGAAAAATAACTCAATTGAATCTACCAAAAGAAGTAATAATAATAATTCAATTGTACAACTATTTTTGTACAACTTTTGAGACAACCTTGTTTTCTCTCTTTTCATTGGTCAAAAACAATGGAGAGAGAAAAAGGAAGAGAGAGAATAAGA
>Ga0315915_1006176_pt1 | contig 14725 bp, 6 predicted proteins | sample MpolbnodulesMG_FD_207738 | JGI IMG/M metagenome (GOLD analysis project Ga0315915, IMG submission 207738) | Medicago polymorpha root nodule microbial communities from Los Angeles, California, United States - branched nodules | ecosystem: Host-associated > Plants > Roots > Nodule | place: USA... | reverse complement strand
TACTTTTTCTATTTCGACAGACGTTGGATTTTCTTTTCGTCAATAAATTATGCCATCAAATTTATATGTCATGTTACCGTAACAGGGTTGATGTCATGGAAATTGTTTAATATTGTACATTAAAAACATTTGCGGCAATTAATTTTATGAATTGAATCATACTATTTTTTCGATTCAAGTAAAGTTTTTACTTTCTTATTTCCGCTGTATTTGTTCTCTTATATGACCCGGGCGTTAACACGGGTCAATGGTCTAGTTTTACTCATAGACAATGAGTTAGTATTTAAAATGTAGGTTTAGTTTTAGGTCCATGAACCTTTACCCGATCAGCTATCCTCAAGGGACACTTGTAGTCCTCGAGCGACAATTGTGAGTAGATTGTGAGGATATGGTATTAGATCTGAACTAGATGGTACATGTTTCATCCAAATATCATTATTCTAGTGTGATCCTAAGTGAGGTCCGCGATGGTCCCTTTGAGACTTCTGTAAAGGGTCATTTCCAACGTATCATAGGTTGGGACTTTGTCCGGACCAGAACACAACTTTATTTTCAAAAATGTGGATTTACCTATTTTACATTATTCTTTGATTCTTTTATCACATACAAATATTTATTAATTTTATATCGCTCAACAATTTTATATGCTAAATTTAAAAGTAGAATAAATAATAAATATTTTATTACAAAAGAATAAATAATAAATATAAATAATCATATATTGCCATTATTTATTCAAGTGACTAATAATTATGTAACATTGATAATTTTTATTTTGTTCTTGTCAAAGAGATTTAAAGGCTGGCGAAACATTTATTAAAGAAAAAACAATGTGCAAGTGGCAAACATGTCATCTATACTATGTTGGCCTCCCATGATTATGATATAACTTGCAGCACTATAAAATTATTATTAACAAATCACAGGAAAATAAGAATTACAAATATTGGGTGGACTATACCAAAATCCAATACAAGTTAACCAAGTGATTTCAGCATGTCCCTTATTAAAATTTTCTCAGAAAATCCCATTGGGATAAAACCTGATTACAGGAAAAAAGTCCAAAGGAACTAAACAACACAAAGGTAACATAAACATAAATCAAAGTGCATATAATATTATTAAAGTAGGAACATTATGGCATACAAATAAATTATATGTAACATATAATTATTTTGCATGTTGATAGTTACATTGGCATGCACTTACAAATTGAGTTAATGCATCGAGGTACTTCCCGTTCAAACCTACACGCAAGTAGTTGCCAATTGTTATTACAATCAGAGTTATCTTTGCATGGAATACGCTCTGCAATGTCAAATAACAATAAAGTATTTTTATTAAATGAGTATGAAATGTTATGTTTAATATAAATAAGAAATGAGAAAATTATGTCAAAAATTACTTACTGCAGTCGTTTACCCCGACATATATAGAAAGAAAGATTATCAAAGCAAAGACAAACTTGGAAATGTGAGTCATTTTTCCTTCGTTTACATGTAATCAGTAAAAATTGGATTAAACATTTTATAAGTAGAATTTTCTTGTTTTGTTAACGTCAATTAAATTTTTTTATTAAGTTGTCTATAAGGTATTGTTATTTAAATTGCTTTGTTAAAGTAAATTAAATTGTCTCTAAGTTGTCTCTAAGGATTAAACATTATGTTGTTTATTAAATTGAAGTTATTGTAAATGTCACTAAGGTATATCAATGTGTCAAGTTTATCCTTTAGCTCACCCAATTCACCATATAAGCATAATAAAGATTTCGACTAAAATTTTTTATGCCCATAAAAAATTCATTAGTGTTTTTGGTTTTTAACGTTTCATGATAGAGAAGAGACAAAATACCCGAAGAAAAACATTAGTGTTGAATGATGTAGTATCAAAAGTAAGTATTTATGTTATCGTTTTTACAGGGACTGGTGCGATATTCTAAGCCGTTCAACAATCGATATCGTTTTGAGCTAGAGTTTCATGATCGTTTTGTTTCATGAACTATAAACTACGTAATTGTAAAAGGTATGAGAGTTAACAGGGAAATGATTATGCTGGGATTAAACTTCATCAACTCACTTATACGTATTCTCGGATTAGGGTTGCGGATTCCAATTATCAATCGATATTATCACGTATCTCTCGACAACATCATTCATGTCCAAACAATATTGTGATATCAATTGTATCGTTCAATCGTTGATGTCTCACACTATTAAATGATCCAAAAGTCGTTCCTATCATTCAATCGACGAATTCTCAATCTATTAAATGATAAGAAAGCATTAAGTGTGGATACAAACGGTGATTATCAAAACATCCATTCCATGTCTAGAATCTATGTTTTTATAGATGATTATTCTCATCTAGATTCAAAAGTATTTTTCAATCACTAATAAATCAAACATATGCATTACAATGCAAGAATAACTTCAATATCATGAAATAATTAAAATCATACAACACCATAATCAAAGGAAATACATACTAATAGAGTTGATTACATTTAATCCCAACAAAAAGAGTTTAGTTACTCATTGTCATGGTAACGTTACAAGGAGAAAAGAAGAGATGGAATGGAACCAAGCCACGATGTCTCACTGATCTTGTGTCTTCCTTCAATCCTTGTGCTCCTTGCTCTTTAGAGTCTCTCTGGTCTTTCCCCTGTTTCTCTCCTAAAGTGGCCTTTAATAATCTGGTATCCTAAAATCTCATCAAATCATCCCCTCCTGAAATGAACAAATGGGTTTTTATATGGCCTGTTCTGTCTCAACTCGCCTCGCGAGTAGAAACGCTCGCCATGGCGAGTAGTGGTTCCTTCACCAGTGGGTTTGTGCCACGTCATCTTTGAGGAGTTTAGCCGCCCTAACTCGCCTCGCGAGTAAATGCACTCGCTATGGCGAGTTACTCACCTTCCATTCGCCTTAGCGAGTTGAGGGCGTGCTAATTGATGCTTCTGCCTCTGCTAGCTCGCCTTTGCGAGTTGGAGGCAAGTGACTTCATCTTTCTGCCTCTTTGTACTTTTTTTTTGTTTTTCTTCTTTGTTTAGTGTCTTGAGGTCATTTCCTGCACAAAAGGGTAGAGTAAGATAAATAAAGCGTAATAGGGCAATTACACTTTTCTCTCGGCTTTTCCCTAGATAACTTGTGAAACAAGTAACAGAAGTGCATTAAATGTAACATAAAATTAACTACTTTCTGGCACTTATCATTGAACATGAAAAAATTATCTTTCAAAATCATGTATCGCAGAGGTTGATAGACGTTTAGAAAATGTACCAAATTCCGTCAAGAAATGATAAATTTGTCTCCATAGAGATTGTGATCAATCGATAAAATCATCAATTATAACTATACTTAAGTGATAGCTTAAGGAGGGCATTTTCATAATAGTTTGGTTTGCAAATTAAAATTAAAGTGATTAAAGCAGGTGATTAAAAACCACAAGGGTTGTTTGAACCACTAATTAATTACCATATATTCAAGAGAAAAATAGATCAATACCAATCAATTTCCTAAGGGTCCGTTTATGAAACAAAGTACCTTAATCCCTTAGGTAAAACTAATGTTATCAAATCTTGAAAGCACATCATATTCCATGTAACAATTAGTAATCGAATATCCATAAAACAATTAACTTGTGAACAATATTTTTAGATCCAGTTATAAAACCTAGGGTTAGTTGTGAATTATGTCTTAGGTTAATTCAATAGCGATCAAGTAGAGAAAGTCATTTAGCGAAATAATTACTTAACAAATATAGGTACCAATTTCATAAACTATAACTCATAAATTACATGGATCAGATAGTTTCAAAGAGGTTCATTAACAAACCTAATATAAAGGAAATTAGATACTAGTTACAATTACATTGATATTCAAAATGTTTGGGAAAGGGGGCACTTGGCGCCCAAAAACTCTACACACAGGCTCCTGATGCATAAATGTAGGCAACTGGAGCCCAAAGCACCACTCACATACGCATGGCGCATGGTTCTAGGTGCTTGATGCCTGTTCCTTGCAAGCCAAGGCGATGTTTTGTAACTTTTTGGTGAAGAAATACCGGGATTTAAGCCCATGTTCAAGTGGAAACTCTTCCTATTAATCTGGATTCCTCATTCGCAATTTATCAAGGGAGGAGTCTCTCTCCTCACTCAACGTTTTTCTAGGATGAGTAGTGCTAGCAACACTCTCTTTTCAACACTCTCTTCAACACTCACTTTTTAATTGGATTAAATTATGGTGGGTCTCACACTTTGAAAATGGGTTCCACTAAAAGTGGTGGGTCAAACATTAGTTTTATTTCTATTGTAATTTGTTTTTAGTTACCATGAGTTACTAAATCTTTTTAGGCTAGGGTTCTAAGATGAACCTCTATTTTGTTTGTTGGATAATTATTTAATTCGAAGTCTTTTATTCAGTTATTTTCTGTTCACTATTTAGTTTTATTGTAGTGTGTAAGAATAGTCTCCTCTAAAGCATAATCCTAAATTAGGCACTTAGGGAGGTGACCTACCTAATATTGATGTATATATGTCTAATCAAGAAGTAATTAATCCGTTAAGAGGATTAAGATTTATAAAAAAAAAAAAAAACATAAAACCCCAACACTTATTTGCAAGTAGATAGGAATAAATTGTGAAAGGAGAAAATAAATAGGAGAAGATCGAAGTTGAAAAAGGTGAAAGTGCTGGTCGCAAAAAGAAATAATGTGTTGTTGCATGACTTTCCACTTCACTCACGCAAAACACCCCTAAAATTGTAAGCTTGTGCACTTCTCCCCTTAAATCGTTAGCTTGTGTACTTTTCCGTTTTAAATCGTGATTTCAACCACCATACCTGGTAGAATCTAAAACAAATAAACACCGACAGCATCTGAGTGATAACGATAAACTACGAAAAAATGAAATCTTGCTTTCATAATAAGTTCTCTAAATTCATAATGAACAGTCCAAGGATTAGATGTATGTGTTTTAACTGCACGCTTGTGCAGTCCCAACAAACATCGAAATTCTTGTATCACCACTGTGACCAAAATCCGTTAGACTTGCAATACAAGTAATTTCAAAGACGAGACTCATTTGTATCTAGAAGGAGCATATTATTCAAAATTGAAGCTATTACTGTTGGAATATTTTATTATATTTCAATATCATTATGTGGGCAAATATCGTAATAATAATTATGTTAGCTATTTATCAATTGTGTGTCTTAATTGATTAGTGATCAAATTAAGTAATAAGGCTATTAGATTTCTAATTAGATAATTAATTAAATATTTAATTAATTGATATGGACTCAATGAGTGAGTGGATGTCCGGATGACCCATTAACGAAATAATGGGAAACCCTAATGGCCATCCAATGTAAGAGAGATTATGATCTCCAATACACCGTACACGGCAAACTCTCTCTTCTCCCAATCTGAAGAGAACTTGAGGCAGGTACCGGTTGAGGAAGAACCAAATCAGCCGCCGCTAACTCTTGTGTTTTTGAGATCATCTCCTCTCTTTGGTTATCATTGTTGATGAGAGGACTGCTACGAAAGCTTTATCCAGGTATTCTTAATACCCAAATTTTTAATATCTTTGATAAATCAAACATGTCGTAGATCCAATCATGATCATGTTCAATATTTTATTTGCTTCCGCTGTTGATTCATAATTGTTGAACATGTTTTATGAAACCTGTTTTATTTAGACCTAAATTTTCAACAACTACTTCTATAGACAAAAATAAAGCAACCTAAGAGAGGCAAGAGTAAGCCAAATTCTTTTCCTCAGACAGCTCTACGGCTGTCAAGTCCAACTTCTTCCTTGAGAACTCATCAATTGAAAGTTCTGTGGATAAAAAAAGTGAAGAAGTTGTTAACACTGTACAAAATTTAACTCAAATTTATCAGTTGATCATTGAAAAATGTTTCTTTAATTAACAATGTGTCTAAAGTTACAAATGATTCATTGCGATATAAACTAACAATCTAATAGTCAAATTTGAAGAATATGAATTGAGTAAAACTATATTGAGCCGTATAACATTGATAACATTACTTTGATGTAATTTAATCCCTTCTCTCTCTCTCCCTCCTCTCTCTTACACGGGGGATGTATCAAATGAAAGCATATTTTATAATGAGATATGAGAGGAGTAATTTATAACCATTGGATCAAATTTTCCAATACACAAATTTTCTCACGCGCTTGTCAAGGTTCTCTTTTACACTACCTTCCTCTACGTTCAAGCTACTAGAAAAAATTGAAGAACAATAGTTGAACATAAGTGTTAACAATCGCATATGATTCTTTCTTTCATCTCTCATCTATGTCAATGTGGAATATATGTTCATACCTAAATCACAGGCTTGCTTGGATCTAAGTTCCAATCTAATACGCTGTTATTCAATTTAATTTAAATTAAATGAGTTCTTGATCAAAAACATATTATTTTAAAGGATTATTATAAATAAGTTCATACCTGAATCACAGGCTTGCTTGGATCTATCAGTTCAAACCTAAATTCCTAATTACTAAGTTATTCCAATCTAATACACTGTTATTCAATTTAATTTAAATTAAATGAGTTCTTGATCAAAAACATTTTATTTTAAAGGATTATTATATATAAGTTTGTGGTAAACTGTTATCTTAGAAATCGTGGTTGGGCCTAACAAAACATCATAAAACCGGCTTGTAAGATGAGGATTGCCCCCACTTATAAACACATTGTCAGGCCCTCAACTATCCGATGTGGGACTCTTAACACACTCCCTCACGACCAACACTATTGAGCTTGGTTCGTGGACATAAATGGTGGGTAGCCCGATAGCGGAAACCTGATAGTAGATGGCCCAGTGGATCTCAGAGCGGAAACCAGGCTCTGATACCATCTTAGAAATCGTGGTTGGGCCTAACACAAATCTACAAAACCGACTTGTGAGCTGAAGATTGCCCCCACTTATAAACACATTATCAAACCCTCAACTATCTGATGTGGGACTCTTAACAATATTGGTATGATTCCCTTCCTAAAACCTAGTGAATTTCATTTTTTTTCATTCAAATCCTAGTTTCCCAAATTCAGTTAAAACCATCTATCGTCATGAACTTCTCCAAGAAGCACAAAACAAAAGAGAAAAGCCACACCGTAATTCATATTAATTATTAGTAAGAAATGAAAATATTATAGAATAAACTTTAATTTAATATAAAAAAACGAATAAAAAAATCAAAAAACTGGGAATAGTAGAAACAAAATTAGTCTATCCATATGAGGAGATGCGATCATATGAAAAATATAACCGATTCTTTTCTTTGCTTCATTTACTGGCCATCCGCCGGAAGTTTCGGGTTTGATACCGATATTTTAGCAACAAATCTAATAAATCTAAGTGTAGTGTTAGGTGTATTAATTTTTTTTGGAAAGGGAGTGTGTGCGAGTTGTTTATTTCAAAGAATAGATTGATACGCTTAAGAGAAACTTGTCTTTAGAAAGTAGGTCAAATATAAAGTTTAGGTTTAGGGTTTGTTTGTGAAGGGTTTGTTATTATGATGAACCAATAATCCCAAGGCGCTTTTTATTATTATTGTTGTTATTTTCTAAACAATTAAAAATCATAACTTTATAATTTAATCTTCTTCTAATCCTTATCGAAAGTTATTTGAATTCATAACTCCTTGTCGGAACGATATCTTTAATTACTACATCGGTAAGCCGTGCACTTGCGGTTTTACTCATCAGATGGTTAAATCAGTAATTTACAGCATGCTCAAACACTCAATGTCTCTTTATTCATGGCCAATTTCCCTTTTAAAAGACATGGAGAAATGGATAAAAAAAACTTCATCTGGAGTGGTGATGCTTCAAAGAGAAAACTGGTTACTGTGGCATGGAAGAAGATATGCAAGCCTTATGAGGAAGGTGGTATGGGCTTGAGAAATTTAATATCTTTAAATGAAGCTTTTAATTTAAAACTATGTTGGGATCTCATGCAATCAGAAGAAGATTGGGCCATAGTGTAACACCCTATTTATTTATCTGATTATTTTGGCTGAGTTTATAGTCTTTTATATGATTTATGTTGATTTATGTTGATAAGTGGCATGTTGTGTATTAATATTTTATTAAGTGGCTTTATTTTATTATTTAGTAGGATGGGTTGGAAATTAGAATAATAAGACTTGTAGAGGGGCTGAATTAGAATTAATTAGAAATAAGTGGTGTTAATTAGAAAATATGTTGAGATAAAAAGAAAAAACAAGAGCCAGACACAAAATTAGGTTTTTACAAAGTCTTTGGGAGAGAAGAGGAAAACCAAGAGAAGAGGAGAATCATGAGAAGGGGGGGCTTGTAGATTCTTGCAATCACTTAATCTAAGGTAAGGGTGGGACTAACATCCTCTAATCTTAGGTTATGTAATTCTGAAACTGAATTTAACAGGTTGTTGTTGTTGTTTTGTGAATTTGGGAATTAGGTCATGGGGTAGAAATTTGGTTGTTAATGGTGTAGAAAGTCCATAGAATGTGTGTATAACTGATGTTCAGGTCGTAGAATCATCACAAGTTGAGTTCCCTACCAAATTTGGGATTGGGGTTGATGAAAATTGGGTTTTTGGGGTGAAAAATCGCACTTCCCGACAGAAGTCTGTCATAATTCGCCACGGCGAGCTACAACGTGACAGAGAGCAGTGTTTGCTCGCCATTCACTCGCCCCGGCGAACTATAGTGTGGTAGAGAGCAGTGTTTGCTCGCCACCTACCCGCCACGGCGCGTAACCTAGCTCGCCACTGCGAGTGAGTCCGCCCGCGAGGCGAGTTGTTCAATAGCAGTGCACCTTTTTCATGTTCTTGCGTCATTTCCACGTGTTTCTGTTTTGGATTAGCCTTTGGTGTGTACTTGAAAGTCTTAGGTAATACTGTCAGTTTCTTTCAAAATGCTTTGTTTAACATGAATAATTTGAGTCATGAATTGCTATAGGAATGTACACATTGATGAATTATTATATGAATACATATGTTGATTAATATGATGTTATATGAGGTTGCTCATAGATGATGAATATTATGGGATTATATTGTGGAGTCGTTGTTGTGTTGTTGTTGTCGTTGTCGTTAAGTCGTTGATGTTGTACGTTGTCGTTGAATAAGTTGTTGAGTCCATGTATACTCATATAAAGTTGGGGGCTCATGCTCTGTTGAATGTTAAATCATTCATAACACGTTGATTTGAGAGTCTATGCTCTACACGTTGATTTGAGAGCCTATGCTCTACTGTAACACCCCAATTTTTAATATTAGTTTATTAATATTATTATTAGATAATATTAGTATTAATGTTATTATTAGTATTGGTTGTTAGGTAGTATTAATTTAAATATTCGTATTTATTGGAAGAATAGATAAGGAGAATGTAGATGGGTTGGTTAGTCGATTAAAGAGTGAGAGAAAATAATATTTTGAAAGAAAATAGAGTTTTTTTTAGAGAGAATAAGAAATTAGAGTGCGAACGGGGGATTAGTAAAATTGGGTAGAAAAGAGGTGTAGTTAGTGAGGTGAGTAGTGCTTTAATGATTTAATTAGAGGGGAGTGTGAATAGTAAGACGGTGTAGTTACAAAAATAATAGTAACAAATTCGAGAGGTGCAGATAGTAATTTGAAAATATTAGTAACAAACCTAGAGGACATATAGTAATCTAAAAAGATTGGTAACAAACTCAATTAGAGCTTATAAATAGAGTAGAGAATTAGAGAAGAAGGGTTACGAGAAGGAGAGAAACAAAGCGGCAAAAGAAAAACTAGGGTTGTGGAGAGAAGAGGCAAGGAGGCATAGCCAGAAGAACCTAGAGAGAGATTCAACCGTAGGAAGTCATCAATTCGGCAAACTAAAGGTAAGGGGGGAGTCTCTATTCACCATAAGGGTTGTATGAACATATGCGTAGTGAAGGGTTTGTGTTCTTTTCCTTTTTTTATGATGGTTTAATAAATTCATGTTCTTATATGCTGGGGATTATATGTTAATCTTAGTTTTGAATTGTGACTGAAGTAAGGTTATTCTATAGAATTTTCGAGAAATTGCTCTTGTTATTTTCCATCGCTATTATACTGTAGGTTCTTATTCATTAAATTTAATTGTCGGTGTCGTACCTACTTTAATTTGTGAATTACTATCATTACTTGGGGTACCATGTTATATGTTGTTTCCATTGCATGTGTGGCTGATACATTAAGTTCCAGTAATTAAAACTACCACTGTTCCATGCCAATTCAATATTAATTGTTGTAAATTGTTCTTTTAAAAGATTATAGTTTAATTTATTTTATTCTTGCTATTGACAGTTTTACATGCAGTAAGGTACTCTCTTGGCTCTTGTCTTTCTTATGTTTTATGGTCACCTTATGAGAGTTAATAAGTATAGCATCTATATAGTATTATCGTGTGGCAATGCCCATATAGAGACATTCAATTCTGGTATAAGATTATGCCAAATAGCTACCTAGGAAATTATTCTCCATTTCTTTCATGCTAGTTTCTGGACATGGTAGATTCCTAAGGTTACAAAGCATAAGCTTATGTCTAACTACTATATTAGTGAAATAATGTGTCTAGTTTCAATGTGATTTTTTTTTATAAGGATGATAGTAATAATGGAATTATTTTCACTATTATTTAAATGTGTTCGAAATAATAATGTTTAGATGATGAATTAAATTGATTAGATATTAATTGATAAGTAAAGATGATTTATTTATTGATGTGGATTTTAAAGATGTGTTATATAAAGATGTGTTATTTGAAGATGTGTGATTTAAAGATGTGTTATATAAAGATGTGCTATTTGAAGATGTGTGCTTTAAAGATGTATTATATAAAGATGTGATATTTGACGATGATGCTATTTAAAGATGTGTATTCATCGAGTCATATAAAGATGTGCATTGTCGAGTCATTACTTGGTGTTCATGTATTCATGGTCAGTTCGGTTTAAAGATGTGATTTAAAGATGCGGGATAAATCAGTAACATACCTCTGATATCCAAAACCGGTACCACATGCATATAGAGTCGAGTCAGGGACATTGCATTCATTGTCAAACATATTTGAAGATGTGGTGAATTTGATTATATATTTAAAGAAGTGTAATTTGTTAATTATTTGATGTTGTGTCATTTAACGATGAGTAATTGATGTGTTATTTGAAGATGTGGAATTAATAGACGTGTTATTAAAAAAAAGTGTAACTATTTTAAGATGTGATATTTAATGATGTGCTTCTATATGATTATTTGTGAATGATTTGTACTTTACTGAATGGTTACTTGATATTCTTAAATGTTCTCGATGCTTATATGTTATTATAAGATGATGGTTGATGCCTGTTTGATTTTTATTAAATGAAACTTTATATTTAAATATGAATAATGTCTGACTATGATGCATACATGTTTAAATGTAATTGTTGTATTCTTTTATCTGGATCTACACATGTGATTATGCATCTCTTGTGTTGGATATATACTCACCTTCTAGTGGCGGATTGGGCGCCTACACCTTTATGGTGTAGATTTGCAGGAAGAAGAACTTAGTAGCAGTGAGTCTCAAAGGATGGCGTTGGAGCCTTCTCCTTTTTGTCTATCGCTTTTGGGAGTTTTATTGAGTCGAAGCTCTGATCAGTAACACTAGGGACTGGGGATTCTTTTATTTTAGACTCTATTTTAGAATTCTTTTGAATTTAGTTTCGGTGTTGAAATTGTGTTGCGACATGTAGTTTTTGAAAAATATTCCACTACAATGTTTTAATTTGAATGAAGTACTTTTGAATTTTTTTAGAAGATGTGTAACACCCTTGTGTGTTTCTTTATTTTAAATGCGTTTTTATTACAAAAATAAAATGTGGTAATTAGGGTGTTACATCTACACGTTGATTTAAGAGGCAATGCTCTACACGTTGAATTGAGAGCCTATGCTCTAACACATTGATTGGTACCACATGCATACTGTATAGTCAAGTTGTTGTCGTGTCATTGCATTGTCGTCATCGTCGAGTTGTTGAGTTGTTGTCGTTGATTTAATGCCAAGTAGAAATAATTGAACAATATGTGAAGTATTATTATTGCTTAGTTAAAGTTGTTTATGTTGTTAAATTTCATTGATGAATTATATGCTTATTATTATTGAATGTGAAATCTCACCCCTTCTGTTTGAATGTTGCCTCTACGTGGGTAACGTGCAGATAACCAGGATTAGCTGTTGATGTGAGTTGTCTCTCTCGTGCGTCGTCTTAGGGTCGCTCTGATACGTAACGGGATGGGGATATTTGTTTTGTTTTCCACTGTTGCGTATTACTTATGAACTATGTTGTTGAACCTTTTGAATCAGGATTTTCATTAATGTTGTTATGTTGAGGCCGTAGTGGCAAACTTGTTGAATAAAGAAATTAAATTTTCCGCTGCAATGTAATTGAATTTTGACAAAGTTGTTTTAATAAATAGTAATATTTACTCTATTTATACTTCAATGTAGTGTGGCATTCCGTTTTACGTTGAATACTCTGATTTATATGTATTATTTACATTGTTGGGAAAATTGGGTGTTACAACTAAACCTTTAACTGTTGAGAGATTTGATTTTATTAAGAAAAAATTTGAACATGCATTTTGTATCTGAATAATGCTTGTCTCTGAAAGGGAATTCCGAATCTGAAGTTGTTCAGAAGTTAAAGTCAATCAACTCTCTTCACTGAGACTCTGAGAAAAATAAGCCTCTGATGACGTCAGCATCTGAACTCCAAAGTATGGACTCTTTGCTTCTGATAGCTATGTAAGTGGAAGTCACTTTGTGTGACCTCTGTCCCACTAATGTAATAGTTTCTCTGATATTCTTTGACGTGGTTTATTTGTATTGGTTTATAACTGAGAGGGCTATGATGAATTTTTGCGTTGAATGTACTATCTCGCGCCCCATTTGTCATTAATGTTTGTGTTTGTTTGTCCCTTGTGTCTAAATTTCTAACGTTTTTACTAAAAACACTTAGATAAAACACACAGTTTCTCACTTCACTACCTACACTTTCTCTTTTCAAACTCATTCTCTGAAAAACTCTTCACTTTCAATCGTAAAACCTAACAACCCAAAATCGTCATCATTCATCAATGGCGGAAGGAAGTTCAAGTAAAGCTGCTCCCATGGAATTAGATATTGGTAAATCTTATACAGTGAAGCCAAGGACCACGCAACTAAGAGAAGATCAGCTGGTTATTCAAGTAGAGAGTCTGGTGGTCTTTGTTGCTTTGAGGAGACAAGGAGTTGATATTTCAAGTTACATACTTTTGCAAGATTTTGGAGGTTATTTTGAAATTTTGAACGGTCCAACTTATGAGAACCTGGTAAAAGATTTCTGGGTAAGGGCAGAAGTCTATGATGAAAGAGCTGCTGCAAGAGAAGAACGTGAAAAGATTGCTGGTGACAAGAGTCAAGAAGGGAAGACCAGAGAAAAAATGAGACTTGTTGAATTCAAAGAAACAGATATTAGATCAGCAGTAATGGGGATTTCAATCTCTATTACATAAGGAGTTATAGCTAGAGCTGCTAGATGCTCTAATAAAGGCCAGTCCGTAGGGAATCTTAGTAAGAAAGAGTCAAGTGAATGGGCAAAGACAACATCTGAAGTTTTTCATAAAGACAAACCTTCTGATAAGTTCAAGGATATGCAAAATGAGCACATGATGCTTCTGAAGCTGATGGTAGATTGTTTTCTTCAGAAAGGTGGTGGTACAGACACTGTATCAGTGGAACACAGAGTCTTTCTCTACTACCTAATCATGTTTGAGAAGGTTAATTTACGGAAGGTAAATACCTTATGGAAGATTTCTTGTTAACGAGTGCCCTCGGGGTACTCTTTAACCATCCTAAATTTAGTAATTATTCTTTTTAAAGTTAAATATTACAATTTTCAATGCATTTAATACACAACTTTTCATTAAGAACTTGTCAATTAAAGGGCTTAAAGAGTGCCCCGGGGGCACTCATTACCCTTAATAAGAAAATGAGTATTAGAGAGAATGTTCAAAAAAAAGTGTTACCATCACTACTCTGAATAAAATAATGTATACATGTGAATTATTCAGTATGTGATGAAGAATAATATAAGAACTTATATAAGATATGAACTCACATTTTTTCTTTTTGTACAAGGTTTAAGAGTGGACGAGTTTGATGGTCACATGATGTGAATAATAATGAATGTATACTTTGGTGGTTGAAAATTGTTGTTCACACATGTTATAAGGCTGAAAAACACCAACACCTATAAAAGACCAAAATACTCCTCAGTTGTTAACTGCAGATGGTTTCGAATTTCCTCGGCAGTTAAATGCCGCCGGTTTTTTGAATTCCTCTGCAGTTAAGTGCCGAGACGCTGTTTCAATAGATGGAACAGCCACCTGCTCCCCCTACTCACTATTTCATCATCCACTTTTTTCCCTCTTCCATCTAAACACCAAAATCCAATATTTTTTTATCAAATCTTGCCCCAATCACTTGTTTATTAATGAGTGATTTTTTGTCGGTGTTAGTCTTTTTTTTTTGTAGAAATTACACCGACGTTTTTGGGGTCGAAATTGTAACGCCAATTTTTTATGGCCAATATATAACTAACATTATGTAATTTATATAAATATATGATAATATGACTTTTATGTGGTGAAACTAGTGCATACTTATTTCTTCCTTATTAAT
>Ga0315915_1006170_pt1 | contig 14734 bp, 7 predicted proteins | sample MpolbnodulesMG_FD_207738 | JGI IMG/M metagenome (GOLD analysis project Ga0315915, IMG submission 207738) | Medicago polymorpha root nodule microbial communities from Los Angeles, California, United States - branched nodules | ecosystem: Host-associated > Plants > Roots > Nodule | place: USA... | reverse complement strand
AGCACCGTTCGTGTGGACTTGCTAGAGGCTCTGCTGCTTGCTGCTTGCTTTGCTGTGATCGAGATTCCAGTTTCCTGCTTTCAGATTCCACACTTCGAGGTAACAATCGAATCACTGATTCATGTGTTAATTCGTAATGATCCAAGGAAAGAAAATCGAATTTTTATCCGCTGCTTTATTCTGAAAACGATTCGATTTTCCTTCACCAATGCCTTCAAATCCATTTGAAATAGTCGTTGTTTTATTCTCCCAATCTTCTGCAATGATAGGCGTGATTCAATCATCATTTGAACAACATTTGAAGTTCTTCAGTCTTCCAACTTCTGATGATCTTCAGAACCTCTGATGATGTCAGCTTCTGGTGAACTGCTTCTGAAGAGGTGCTTCTGATGACGTCAGCTTCTTCAGAACCGCTTCTCTTCAGAACCTCTTTCTTCAAATGCTTTAAGATTCCTTCTTGTTGATTCCATTGCTCTCATTTGTTCTTCTAGAACCTATGTTTAAAGAGACACTAAATTTTTGTCTATGGTCCTGCATACTTGAACAAATATTAGCATATCCAATTGACACTTTTAATACTTTGTTATCATCTAAACTCAAAGGGTAATGTTAAACACATTTTGTTCCAACACCAAGACATCTTATATGGAAGAAAACACCAAAAAAGACGAAGAAACAAGTAATTTCGCACCGGTTGCAACACCCATGCGCCCGGGGCATGTGCCATGCACCCAGGGCATTAAAAAAATGGCCTATGCGCCCGGGGCATGCCGGGAGCGGGTCAGAAACCACATTTCCACCTTTCTAGTGGAAAAATCCTAATTTTTATCTCAACTTCAGGTGAAAACTCTCCCTATAAATACCACTCCGCTCATTCATAATTTTCCATTCACAACAAAGCGGTTCAAGTGGAAGACAAGTACATAAGCATTAAGGGAGGAGTCTCTCTCCTCGCTCCACGTCTCTAGGGTATATTTTATTTCTTTTGTAATTTGTATTTAGTTAATATGAGTAACTAAACCTTTTTAGCCTAGGGTTCTAAGATTAACCTCTATTTTGTTTGTTGGATTATTTAATTTAAGTTCTTTATTCAGTTATTTTTCGAACCTATTTAATTTTACTATTGTGTAAGATTTGTCTCCTCTGAAGCAAACCACCATGAGATAAGAGTACTTAGGAAGGTGACAAACCTAATATTGGTGAAAACCTACCTGAATCAGGAATTAACTTAGATAACGATTAAAAATAATTAGGGAAACACAATGACTTCATGACTTAAATCAGTATAGTAACTTTATTCTTCTTACATCCTTGCTAAGGTAGACGAGAGAGGGATGCCTGTTTGTAGAACTACCGAAAGGGAGAATATGTTGATGCCATTCTAAGAACAAATAAACGAGGGTACCTTTAGGACACCGAGAATTTAGGAACCCTAATGTCTGTTGTTGATTCAAATACCTCTGAGAAAGTAAGAACCTAACCAAACCTTTACGCACGTAAGTGTATCTTGCTATATGATTGACGAACCTAAACACTTAACCATATAGAAACTCTGGTGTAAGGTTGCAACTGACAGCTAAAGGTCGATTAACCCATACCTCTGAGAGAGTAAAACCCACACGTACAAACCCGTTTGATCCGTAGGTGCAACTTGACAGCTGGTAGGTAGTAAAACCGCACAAACTCATCACTTAGTTTGAAAACACTAAAAACTGAATAATGTTTAACCATTAATTAATTCCAACAAACAAATGGAAGGGATTCGAAAAATTGTAACAGCTGCTAACATTCTGTAATAAACAACCAGGTTAACTCCTAAACCTGGCATAAAGATATTCCCTTGAAGGTGTCTTTGTTTGCGTGGCGACTTTTTCGAAATAGGTTACACACTAAGGATAATCTATGTAGACATGGCATTATCCCTTCAAATTCTCAGCTTTGTGTGAGTTGTTGTAGGTCTCTTGAATCAACAAATCACTTATTTTTTAATTGTAATATTTTTTTTAGTTCACTTTGGCATCTTTTTCGCAATTGACTTGTTCAGGTGGTTGATAGGATTAATTCTCTAGCTTTTAGGTTGTTGAAGGCGAAATTTGCTACTCTTTCCTTCAATTACCATGGTTGGTGGCTTAGTTCGTTCATCATGCTCGGCATAGGCTGAAAGTTATTTCTTTCCTAGTTTTTCCTTGTGCAGTTTTCTTTTTGTAAATTCTGTTTTGACTTTGTTGTCTTTTCCTTAGTACTCCTTGTGCTAAGAAAGACACTTTGATTGACTAATATATTCCATTTCAGCTTCTTCAAAAAAAAAAAATTTCATTTTTTTGGAACAAAAGAAAAATATTTAATTTTTGTATGTTAAAATTTTTTTTACAATTTTTTGTTACTAAAAAGACACTTAAACAATACGGGAAGAGTATATTAAGGAGTGAAGTGAGTATACATGAAACATGTTTCTCATGGATTTGTTTAAAAATTAAAACCCAGTGCTCACGCTAGGTGCTAAACAGTCGCACAGTTGTACTCACGTCACGCATGAAAAGTTTGTTTAAGAAAAGCCGAACAACTGCATTTGGTATAAGTAGTTACACTTTAGCTAAATTTTGGGTGAAAAACACTTTAGCTAACTAGTGGAAGTTATTAAAATCGATGTGTATATATACATATATATGCAAGAAAATAGAATTTCACATATCGTTACAAAAATAATATAATATGACCGTTAATTATAAATTTACATCATATAGAACACTCATGTACGTTTTTACGAAAACATATAATCATTTGATATGTTATTGAGATACAACAATATTAACAATATTCTATTAAAGTGTATAAATCGTTAATCTTGATCTATCTCAATAACATATCAAATGATTTTAGATTTTTTTATAAAATTTCATGATAATATATATTATATAAACTTACAATACAATGGTCGAATTTGAAAAATATATATCAAGAAAAACAATATTGAATGGTGTTATTACATTGATTTTTTTTTTGTTACAACCGTGTTAAATATTTTAACATATATTACATATGTTATGCCCATATTTAAAAAAAGGTCTTGTTAACTAGTGCTCCCGAGACACTAGTTAAGGAATTAAAAGTAGACAGAAAAGTTAAGTTCTGCATTGAAAAGAACACTTTTTTAACTTTTGAAAAGTAGAATACACAATTTCCAAAACAATATTTTATTTTATAATTCCTTAACCAATGTCCCGGAGACACTGGTTAACATTTCCTTTTAAAAAAAATATATAGTTATTTCACAAATACAATTCATTTGATACCGGCATAGACTTTGTTTACATGATCAATTTGGTAATATTCACATTTATGGTAAACCAATTTGGGTGGAATTTAATGAAGACCAAATTAACTTGTTTAATGTTCTTTCTAGAGAGTGAAATCGAGGAAGGAAGGGGAGTAGAGGAGAAGAGATTGATTCCAAGGGTGTTTTGGGTGACAAAGAAAGGGTGATTGAAGGTTTGGATTGTTAGTTGGATGGTTTAATAATGTTGGAAGGATGGAGAAGAGAAAAGATGATTTGAAGATGGTTAAACAACATCTTCCAATGGTTTTGTGTCTCAAGAGGCAAAATTAGAAATAATAGATGATTTTATTTGTGCCGCTATTTGGGGGTCAATGGGGTTTGTTTTCTCTTATAGGTCGTCTGTGAGGGGATCAAGAGGTATTTTGATTTTATGGGATGCTTTATAAGTGGGAGTGTGGGCTACTAAAAGCTCTGATAATGTTCTGATAATTCAAGTTCATTTTGTTAAATATGGTAGTGATTTCATTTTTGCAAATGTTTGTGCCCTGTGCAATTTGAATGGCAAACAAGACTTATGGTTATGTTTTGGAGTTGTGTTTAACAATAACAAGGAGGCAATTTGGTGTGTTTGTAGTGATTTTAACGTTATTCGCTCATCGGATGAGCACATGAGTTGGGTAATAGGCCCACGGCATGACGATTTTTCACATTTTAATCAACTAATTGAAAATAATATTTTACTTTATCTTCCGCATTATGGAAGGCGCTTTACCTGGTATTGAGGTGATGGTTTTCATATGAGTCGAATGGGTATATTTTTAGAATTTGAAGACTGGTGTTCTCAATGGCCAAGCAACATTCAGAGGGGTTTAATGTGTGATCTATTGATTGTTGGATTTAGACAAGTGTACCAATTCGTTTACCAAGTGATAATGTGGTAATTAGAGTATCGTATCCACATGGATTGTCGTTTCAACCAAACAATTTGTGTTACTTATTTAGAAACAAATAAAAATAAAAGAGATAAGGGTTTAGAGTTTTGCAAAGTTGATATGTTAGTAACATAACAAAGTTTACCTGTTTTGATTGCAAAATGTTAGCGGCGGTTAGGATTCTTCGAATCCCCTATATTTAATTGTTCGAATTACGTAACAGTCAAGTCTTATTCATGTTATTAATCGTTATCTGTCTAAGTTGGATTTTACTACCTATCAGTTGTCCAGTTGCACCTGCTGATCACACGGGGATGACAAATGTGGGGCCTTACTCTCTCAGAGATATGGGCTCATTCTCCTCCAGTTGCCGAGTTGCACATACTGATCACACAGACGTACGTGTGCGGTCTTATTGCCACAGAGGTAATTGAAACATAAACTTAAATTAGCTTTCCTAAATTATGTTTTTAAAGGTCTGCTCATCTATGAATCTTAGAAGTAGCACACTCTCCCTCGGTAATTCTACAAACGGGCAGTCCTATCAACGTCTATCTTACCAAGGTGAAAGAAGAGTAGAGTTACTGGGCTGGTTTAAGTCGTGAAGTTGTCTATTTTCTTAATTACTAACTAGTTACTTCCTGATTCTGGCAAATATTCGTCAATATTATGTATGTCACCCCCCTAAGTACCTTTCTCACGGGGTTCACTCTCTTACGACTTGTTTCCCTACTTACTAATTAATAACTTCATGATTAGACATATTTACATCAATATTAGTTAATGTCACCTCCCTAAGTGCCTAAGTCAGTGTTATGCTTCAGAGACAAATCTTACGCACGACAGTAAAACTAATTGAAAATAGATGAGGAAAAATGCTATGAATAGGTTTTAACTCATGCTATGAATAACGTAAGATGACATGTTATCATCTATTTGATCATTTCCCAATTGTGTTAAAATAGATGAGGAAAAATGGGTCCCTCACCCATAGGTATGTTGAAATGTTTGGTGGATATTTCGGGTTATCATCAATTTGTTAGGGATCAGTTGCAATCGTTTTAGTTGGTTGGTTAGGGAGGTTATATGTTAAAGGAAAAACTTAAATTGGTTAAAGGAAGTCGTATACTTGGCATCAGAACCATACTCAAAGTTTAGAAGGTCGAATCAGTGAGTTAAAGGATCATATTTCTTCTCTTGATGCTAAAGAGGAGGAGTCCGATTTAGAGGTGGAGGGATTACATTCTTTATCATCCAATTTGTTTTCCTTGTCAAAGATCAACCCTATCATGCAATGGTAGAAGTCAAGAATGCATTGGTTGAAAGAGGGAGACACTAATTATAAATTCTTTATCATCCAATTTATTTACCTTGATAAAGATCAACCCTATTATGCAATGCCTTATCGTGTCTAAGCCTAAAAATCTGAAATTTTTCTAGCTCCAAAGGTTGTTCTGTCTCAAATTATGGAAATACCGAATGAAGGTGTATAGTACTAGGGTATGACATGGTAGGCTCGTGCCACTCTCTCCTACAACATTTTCCTCGATGAAATTTTTGTGGAATTCAATCACAAAAAGGATATCCTCTCCTCCAATCTTAAGGATGAATTCAAAATTCTTCACAATCTCTGCCAACAACATTGTCTTCTCCCTCGAAGAGGAAGTAAACATAAGGTCATTGACACCAATGCATTATCCTTTATCCCATGTCTCATGGTCTCAAGATAAATCTTCCATTTCTGATCATTCAACACATGATCACAGCTGCAGAAGTGAACACAAAATGGGGCCTTTGTTCCTTATGTGATAGTTCTTACAATGATTTTAAAAAAAGAAATCTCACTCCTCTCCAAGATGAAGCTTCTAAAACTGAACACTCAATTTTCTCTTGCAAAAACGATAGCCACATGAAGAAAAACAACAATGTTAGAGTCTCCAAACTTAGATTGAAAAACTTTCCTCTGTTGTTGAAGACAACAATCTCAAGAGAAAAAGATAGGAGGAAGAAGAACAAAATCCTCTGAATTAATTTCTCAATGTTATCATAATTTAAAACACTCAAGAAATTCCAAACCTTGTCCCTTAATCTACCCAAACCAAACAGTACTCCAATATGTGATTCATCAACTTCCAACCATTCATCTGCACAACCTTTAGTTGCCAATGTTTGTTTCCAGCTCTTGTGTGAATTAGATTTAGCTCAATGGATGCATTCTTGCTTTTAATGTTTATGCATTTTGAGTGTATTGTTATGATGTTGTGTCGTGTTATGTTGTTGTGTCTTTTTCCTTTTATGCTTTTTAAGTGTTTTTTATTGCATTCTTTTGTTTTTTTTGTTGAATCATCTTAATATGCACTGAACTATCATAATGTAGTATGCACTTTAATGAATGAAATCCTTTGGTTCAAACAAAAATATTAATTTTTTCTATTTACTGAATGAATGTATAAAGTTTGATAATGAATTATAAAATTGAGGGGAGATCTTTGATAAAATACTAATCATAAACATTAATCTGAATTATGCTTTTTTTTTTGTGTTTTGTGCTCAACTTATAATTTTGATAATGAATGATAAAATTAAATGGGATCTTCTTGATAGATTTGAATAACATCGGAATCCTCAAAATAATAATTTAATAGGTCACGCTAACCGGTGTCTCTGGGCACTAGTTAAGCATACAAAAAAAGGAAATTATTACCATAAAAAGAAATTGTTTTGACTTTTTATAAATTAATTACACAATTTCAATGCATTAACTACTATATAATTTCTTTTTTATTATGCTTAATCTGTGTCTAGGGGTCACCGGTTAGCATTTCCCTACTTTAATTCAAATAGTTTGTCATCATAAAAAAGGGGAGATTGTTGAGATAAAATTCAAAATTCTTATCAAATATTTTAAAGATGATAAACATATTTAAATTATATTTTTATTGATTTTGATCATTGATATTTTACTTGTGTTTGAGTATTTTAATTATTCACAGGTTAAATTAAGAAAGTATTAGTTTATTATCATAATTCATTAATACAAAGCAAGAAATAAATCTCAAGGCCAATAATACATTCTCATATTTAAGAACTCAATGCAAGGCCTTCACGTATGCATCAAAGTATATAACACCAAGTACAAAAAGAACACCTTAAATGAGAATCAAAGATTTCGAATGTTGCACTTACATGCACCAATAATTGTTTAACGAAGAACTTTCTACGATGGAAATATATATCCAAGATTTGATGAACAAGCATATGAACCAAACATAATTTATTAATGTAAGTGTTCCTTTGGACCAATAAGAATGCGACAACATGGGCGAAGATGATTCCTCAAAAAAAAAAACATGGGCGAAGATGTAAAAGTAGTACATGGTTTGGCTCAAGCTTTTGCATACAAATACACTTCTAGTACCACCACTACAAGACAAAGGTGCAATATAAAGGCTTTTTTTTTGTGTGTGCAAGATTCAACATAATCATTCAGGCACTTGTGGTTTTTATGTAACAATATAAATGCTTCAGCTTTGAGAAGAGATCGTTCTCTAGTACATGAGAACAACTTCATTCAAAACCAAGCTTCGCACGTAAAAGAACAAGCTGCAAAGAAAGATATATTTTTTAATTTTCATTATGAAGTATTCTCTCCTCTATAAATATTAAATAGCAAGTTTTTTTTTTATAATCAAAGAGATAGGGGAGACATCAAGAGAAACATCCCAATTAGGTTGTCACCTAGTTGAAACCTCCATCTTATACCACCTACTCAATATATTTATTTAAAAAAGGGGAAAATAGAAGAAACCCTCAAAAGACAGACAAAATAGAAACATGGAATCAAAAAGCCTAAGGGAACCTATAATTAGGTGAACCATTACGGTCTCAGTAGAATTTCTTCAACAAAAACTGAGGAATAGAATATAACGAAATGGTGTCGGTAATAGAATGTCCATAATTTTCTAATTTATCCACGCAACAGTTTCCTTCACGGAAAATATGAGAGAAAATGGAATTAAGTCTCAAAAGTAAACAATTATGTCAACAGTTCCTCAAACGATACGCAATAATGTCAGGATTCTTAAACGCAAAAGAACAGAGGTAGAGTTGCTCTCTAGCCAAAGGTGACCACAAGCATGAGTAACAGCAAACTTCATCGCAAGAATTAAACCTGACAATTCTGCTTCAAAATTTGACACATCACTTGGGCTACTAGCAAAACAGCCCATGAAGTATCTCTAAAACTCACGGAAAATGCCACCACAAGAAGCCCTACCACCACTCAGCGAGCCATCTGTATTGACCTTAACCCATCTACAAGTCAGTGATTTTCAAAAAACCGAAATTATATCCTTGTAACTCCTATAAGAAGGAGCAACGATGAAACTATCCAACAAAGAATTATCAACGTGGCAAGGCAAATAGCCCCCCTTTGAAATATTACCACTCAACACAACCGATGAAACAATTTTAGCCTTTGTCGCATGGAGCGACACTTTGTCAAAACTAAAGCAAAAAGTATATCTAGCCATCAAAATAGCATGAATTCTATGAACAATGGAAGCTCCACAAATTTCATACACCTAGGAACTACAACAAACAAAAATATAATCCAGAATAGCTGCTATGGATGATAAATTAATATCACAATTCAGCCTAACTCCCAACCATTGCCACAGATTCGGGGCAAAATCACAAGATAAAAAAAGATGGGTAGAAGTCTCATCTGAAGGATAGCACAAAACATAAATAGAATCTAGTGTACAAATCTGAGGCCTTAAATTCTCATCAGTCAGAAGCTTACGGTGCATAAGGCGCAAAAAAAAAGAGTGAGAAGGACGAATGCAAGAGTGCCAAATCATAAAGGCCTAGTCCAAGACAATAGGATTATGATGCAAATAATTAAAAGCATGTTTGGTTGTGAGCTTACCATTCGGATAGTATGGCCAAATGCGCTGATCAGGGAGGGGAGTCGCTGGAAGAATCTGGAATAAAGAATATGGAACTTTCTATTTCACGACAGATTCAACAATAAAGAATTTGGAATTTTCTATTTCCCTTGAGAAATAAAAATGGACAACGGGCTATTCAGATGAACACGAGTGGACGGTTGAATATTGTAAATAGAGACAAGAAAAGTATCGAGCTAATTATCATGCCACATATTAATGCGCTTGCCATTCTCAATCAACCAAATAGAGTTTTCAAGAATTGTCTCTATGTGCTCTTTCTCCCCAGGCCAAACATATGGTTTAAAATGCCGCCTAATCGGCCTATTAGCAGAGAAATTTTTTTTTTTAAGAAGCAATGAGCATTGAGTATCATCATTCAATAACTTCCAACTCAAATGAAAGATAAGTGAATAATTAATAGTACGGGTAGGTTTAAGATCTAACCCACATTTATCCCACAAGAGACGAACCGTCTTCCCTGCCACACTACACACCTTCCAAGAATTGATGTCACCACTCCACACAGAATTCTTGATCAATTGATCCAAAAAAATCAACAATTTAATAGGACAACGATAAGTATGAAAAGAATACACCAACTTGTTGTCAACATTAAATTTAATCAATTACACTCTGCCCATAATAGAAAGCAAGGCTCCTTTCCAAGTAGCAAGTTTTACCTTTATTTTGTCAACAATTGCTCAGAAATGAATACATTTAGGCTTCCCCTAGAAAATAGGAAAACCTAACTACTTAAAAGGTACAGCTCTAACCAAAAATCCACACATTTGGACAAGAAAGTTCTATGAGTGGTTGTCATGGCACCAATAAAAAATTTGTTCTTGTTATAGTAGACCAATTGACCTGAAGCATCTGAGTAGGAACGAAAGATGCGCAGCAAGCATCTAATATTTCTTTTCGACCTAGTACAAATAAAAAATATAAGAATATCATCAACATAAAGGATATGAGTCGATAGAGACATACCCCGACAATAAGACATTGGAACCAAATTACCATATGGGTGAGTTAGCTCAATAGACCTAATCATCACCTCCTCTACTAGACAAAACAAAAGAGGGGAGAGAGGATCCCCCTAACGCACCCCTCTAGAGCAGGGAAAGCCAAATAACCAATAAATTGTTTCTTTTCCAGCAAATTGATAGCCTCATAAGCAACAATTTCACAGTCAGAAATATGTTGATCTCTAACAAACCCTCTACGGTGTAAAGAAATAATGCGCATAGCAATAATAGCAAGCCTGACAGCTAAAACCTTTGTAATCATTTTAAATTGAAAATTAGCAAGAGCAATTGGCCGAAAACGCTCGTCAATCTTAAATTTTCTGCTTTCGTAACCAACAATGGAATGGATTGAGAAACCATAATATTCATAATACAAATGTTCTCAGCCCCAAAAATATTCGGAAAGTAAGAAAGCACATGCGGCTCAATTTCTCCAAGAGTATTAATTCGATATGCACCATTCAGTAACGACAAAATTCGCTTAGAAGAATACTTAATTTTGACGACCCTTTGAAAATAGGAAGTGTTATGGTCCCAACAAAATAAAGTTTTGATTCCTAGTCGTCTCCCTCCAATATTGATCTTGACAATTCATGGGTTTTTTCAGGATCAATTGTGCTTGCAGCTATTGCTTATATAGATCATCATTCAAACTTGTCGAGTCAATAACAAGCTAACTTAACCTGCCTTTGGACATCACCAAACACCTTATTCCACAATTTGAAATCAACTTTAACTCGTAATTTTATTTGTAAACGGTCCATACCACTACCAAGAACCTCCTTGCCCAAAGACTCAAAGTTTCCAAAACTAATCGATGACAATCATCATGAGTTGACCATGCCTTGAAAAATTTAAAAGAAGTCCGATGAATGGCTGAAGCAAAGCTCAAGAGTCACCAAAAGAGGGTGGTGATCCAAAAGATGACGAGTAAGGGCATTACAAGATGATTTTAGAACTGAGTAGTGCTAGCAACACTCTCTTTTCAACATTCTTTCCAACACACACTTTCTAATTGGCTTAAAACATGGTGGGTCACACACTTTAGAAATGGGTTCCACTTAACGTGATGGATCATACATTGATTTTATCCAATAAAAGAATGAGTGTTGAAAAGAAAGTCGAAAAGAGAGTGTCCCTATTATTCCTCTTTTAGAACTTTATTTAGTAATAGTTTCCATTAGTTTCAGCAAGCATATAAATTATAATTTTTTGAAGAACTAACATACAAGTTGAAATCATTTCAAAGCATACGAAAGCTCTCTTGTGCGCAAAAGGTCAAATACAAAAGCTAAAGCAAGCTTCTCTTTTTCTTTAAGCTTTCTAGCAAGATACAAATATCTTAAATTTATTAAAAAGAATTGTACAAATCTCTCATTGAAAGAGACAAATAATTTTTTAAAATTTGTTGATAGAATCAGTGGCGGATCTTGAATAAATTTGATGGGGTTTCCAAAAATATACTAAGCGGTTTCAAATTAAAGCAAAGAGTAGATAAGAGGTCAATCGGTTGATTTTTTTGGATTATAGTGTGAGGGAGCCGGTTCAAGTTCCCATAGGAACACTTTTTTGATTAAAATATTAAAATTACAGTGGAATTATTAAAAATAAGCGATTGTAGGACACAAACCCGCGCCATTTTACTAAAAGACAAGCCACTTTTCCACTGCGACCAAGTGAAACATGTTGTATTATTAGGCCCAATATGATATATAGTAAATTTGGGGGATGCCATGACACTTGTGGGTCTCTAAAGAGATCCGCCCTTGGATAGAATTGAGTGACCCATAGTGGTAAAAAGGACTGGTCGTAAAAGATCTAAGGTGGTCTAACAAAAGAAGAAGTTAAAGTTAAGTTATAACTTAATTAACTAGAGGAAAATCTCACGGTATTGCGGGGGATGAAGTAGTCCATATTAAGTGAACCAAGATATTTTTTATATATTTTTTAAAAAAACGTTGTGAAATAATAAATACATCCACTAATATTAAAATGATAACCATTGAATTAGGCATAGAAAAAAATATAAACAATAATTACGGTTTAAAAATTGTGATATTTTTTTATAAACAAAACCAATTTATTTTTAAAGAAAAAAATCTTATACTCTCTCCGTTTCTTTTTAAGTGTCTTTTTAGAAAATTAACACCAAATTAGCGATGTATATTTTTGCATATTTTCTTTCTATTATACCCTCATTTTAATCCATCAATAAATTCATATTTTTTTGTACACACTTTATCTTTCTAATAAATTTAATATGTTATCTTTCTCTCCTAACAAACAATTGTTAGTTATTGTCTTTTTCTCCAACAATTTTTTTTTTTTGCACACTCTCTGTATATCTTGTCCTCCACTTTTTGAACTATTTCTCCCTCTTCACCTCTTATTAGAAGTTTCAATGAGACTTCCACTATTTCTCCAATCTGTTATTTTACTTTGCATTTAAAATTTTTAACAATTGCTACTCATCTTATTTATAGAATTTTAATTTTTCTTGAAACCATTGTTTGTAACAAAATTTTGTTTAAATTTGAAGATAACAAGAAACAAACTTTGTTTAAAAAAACTTATCAGAATAATTAACAAACAGTATAATTGACAAATTGTATCTTTAAATTAGCAAGAGACAGTTAAATTGAAATAAAAAATTTATCTTAAAAAGACACTTAAAAAAAACAGAGGGAATATATATAGTGACTGGGGTTTAATTGTTCATCTTAAAAAAAATTAATTTCTAATTGTTGGTCTACGTACTTAAACAAACGGTTGATCTTCGTAATCCTTACTTAATAGCTGGGCCATGCATGAAACTTATGCATATCAGGCTCAGTGTAGGTGTCTATTATTGTTAGAATTGAGACAGCAAAGATTATCAAATTGGAGCATTATTTCATCGTGTTTCATGTCAAATAAATAAATTTATTAAATGTTTAAAGGATTTTTTAATATCAGCGTAGGTATCTCTCATTGTCAGAACTGGAAGGTAAAGATTATCAAATGGGAGCATTATTTCATCGTGTTTCATGTCAAACAATTATAAATTATAAATTACTTTGATAACTGTAAAATAAATAAATTTTATGTTTAAATGATTTTTTAACATGTCCGATCCATGTAAAAAATAAACAACTAATTGTTACTCCTTCCGTTTTTTAGTGTCGTTTTAAAATATTAACACTAAAATAGTGGAATGTACTTTTGCAAATTTTCTTCTTATTATACCCCAATTTTAATCCATCAATATATTCGTATTTTTTTTCATATATTTTCTCTTTTCAATAAATTTAATATGTTATCTTTCTCTCGTAACAAATATTTGTCAATTACTAACTTTTTCCCCCAAAAAATTCCTATTTTTTCGCGCACACTCTCTCTCATAACAAACAATTGTCAATTTTTTAAATATTGTTCACATCTCTTAAATAAATTTAAGTCAAAATCAAAGTTATTCAAACTGCACATCTATTCAACTATTTATCCTTCTTCACTTCCCATAAGTTGTTTTAATGAGTCTTCCACTCTTTCTTTCTTTTATATGTTTATGGAGTCTTTTATTTTATTTTTCTCTTGGATCAATTCTTTTACTTTGCACATGAAATTTTTAACAATTACTACTCATCTTATCTGTGAATATATGCCTTGACAGGAATACTTCGGTTTTGATGATGGACAAAAGAAGTCCTAGAAGAACAACTATGCAAAAAGCGAAAAAGAAATTCAAGCTTTCAAGTCTTGAGTCTTGAGTTTTTTTTTTATTTATATTAGGATTATTTGTAAGTAGTAGAAAAAGCTCTCATTAAAATAAGTCACACACTCACAATGGTTTTCATTTAAATGTGATTTTACATAAAAATATTTTTGCATGAAAAGCCATAATTAATTATGTAAATTGCATAATTAATTATTTTCTTAAAAATAGTAGTTGGCCGTGGTTTTAAAGGCATACTCATTTATGCATCAAAATTGGTTCAACATATCATATTTTTATTACCGTTGGCATTACATAAAAGATGATGGTTGACTATTTCATTGCATTAATTCAACAACTTGATGGCAAAATTGTTTTTGCATATTTTATTTTAATTGGTCTTAATGGATTCAATGCCACTATCTACTTTCATGATTTCTTTGTAGCCGTTGCACAATTACTAAAGTTTTCTATATTTGTCTAAACGACTAATTTTGTTTTAAATGGTCAAACGGCTATTTTCTCACCATGCATCTCATTCTTCTTTAAGTATAAAAAGGATGAAAAACACCCTTTGACATAGAAAATATTTGTCATACTCACTCATTCTCACTTTCATTATTTTTACACTTGCTAATTTATTATCTTGAGAGCTTTTTTATACTACATAGTTTATCTTGTAGTACTTGTGCTTCAATTTGTTATATTTACACATTAGGTGTATTATTTAATTATTGTAACTCTTATTTGTATTGGGTGCGATCCCAAGGTTTCAAGAGAGGTGATATCTCTTGGGTTTAGAGACTCTTCTACAAATGATTGTTTTGTTTGGAGAGTGCTCGTTATTTGTAAAGGTT
>Ga0315915_1006168_pt1 | contig 14739 bp, 8 predicted proteins | sample MpolbnodulesMG_FD_207738 | JGI IMG/M metagenome (GOLD analysis project Ga0315915, IMG submission 207738) | Medicago polymorpha root nodule microbial communities from Los Angeles, California, United States - branched nodules | ecosystem: Host-associated > Plants > Roots > Nodule | place: USA... | reverse complement strand
CCCTCCACACTTTGGGCCTCTCATTATTAAAGCCCACCAGCACATCACCCTCAACAGAATCCGGCCCAATTTAAACTTCTATCAGCACTGATCCACTGCTACCTAAGGTTTCTAGCAGTAAAGCATGTAACAAAATTTTCAGTTCCATGAGCTATAGTTCTTTATAAATTTTAAATAAAACTATATTTGTAGGTAAATTTTGAATTAAGAAAGTCAAATGCCATGCACAACAAAAACTGGGAAGATCTCGAGTATTAAAAACCGATCATTACCATCCAGATCGAATGGCGTGCTGGATAAGACGAATGCTAAGAGGTGCGTATCCCGAGAAGACGTAAGCAATATCATTGGGGCTGTCCAGTAGAAAATCATTACAAGAGTTAGTAAAATAACTCAAGAAGTAGAAAGTGACAATTCGAAAGACCATGTGAGAGACTTCACAAGAATTGTGTATCTGCATATGAACCATGTTCTATATAAACCTAAACAATTTAAAAAATATATATACAAGTGCAATAAGCATCATAAATTTTAACAGATATGGACATGTAGAAAGATTTGGAATGCTAAATCCTAAATTTTCTATTATTTCATAATGTACAAATATGTGTACCATATTTTATTTGTGTCACATAAATATCCATCACCATGTTTCCATAAATGATCTAAATTGTGGCCATGAACTTAATACAGAATTTATGAACATAAAAAGCATCTACGGAACACATCATCTAGAAGATATTACTTGGCTGTATCAGTGTCTTCGACCACAAGCTGCAGGGTACGTTTTATAGTAAGCCAGTTGCTTTTTGACTCCTAAAAGGATCAAGTGCAGATTAATGTTAATTATTGAACAACGAATATATAAATGGATTTGTCCTTGCAAGTAAAAACTAGTGTATTATACCTGCTTTTTGAAGAGTCCGGCTTTCTCTAAATTATTTAGTGTTGCTATGTGCTCAAATCCATAGCTGTGCAGTAGCTCTCTCCTAAATTAGAAGTTACAAATATATAAGGCAACATTAAGTACTTAAATAAAATCTGACAGTATAGTGTACAGAAGACAAAATGAGAATACAATCATAGGTTAGTCATTCCAACGACCTAGAAGAGTAACAAAATCGAAAAGGGCTAGAATTAAGGATCAACAAAGCATGCAGGCTTGCCTGAAGTAGTCAAAATGCTTCTTTGGCAACCCAGCATTAGTGATAGAAAATAGGACTAGAAGACGTAGGACTGTTGTTAAAGGCTCCTGCTTATGGATCGATTCTTCAATATACTCAAAGCATCTGCATACATGAATGACATAAGTTTTATACTTTAGAAACTTACGTACATAAAAATCTAAGAACAATAATGCATCACCACCTAGTCAACTACAGTAACCTAGATAAGAATGTAACATTAATTGGTTTTATCAAACCTTTCGTATTCTAAATCCATTCTATGTAATTTCAAGTCCACATGTAAAGTATAAATTGCTAGATCTACATACAATAGACTAGAAATTAAATAAATTCAAGTATTGTCAACAGAACAAAGAGTGGTTGTTTATTATGCCCGAGACCTTTATAGGACAACAGGTATTTATAGGATCTGTTTGGCCAAAATATGGTAAAAATAGGTTATAAGTTAGGTAATCAACTATCACCTAACGTATCAAAAGGGTGCTCATATCTTTTGGTTTAAAATATAAGTAAATATACCTTACTTTCACTCTACTTAATGATGTATAGCCTAAAATACTATTTAGCACGAACACCTCTAAGTTTATTAACCCATCATAAACTTTAGCATCAGGACCTCCAAAACAGTATAACAAGTTGCCATAGCCCGCTCAAATCATATATAGGTATTTAAATTCTATCAAATTAAAATATAATACCATACAAAACTAACTCACATGTCATAACTCTGGGACTCAATAATTGTATGCTCCATATCAAGCTGGCCAAGAAAAGAAGGCTTTGACGTGAACATTGATAGATGCTGAGCGAGATTTATGTGCCTCTGGCAAAAAATGTAAACAATATTATGATCTGATTCTTATTATGAGGATCCTGCTAAAGAAATTTCAATATTATAATGATATTTTTTCTTACTGTCATCTCTGGCAATGAGTTTAGCTTTTTTACAAAGTCCTTCAACTCTGAAACTGACTGCGTCTGGATATCATGAAAAGAAATATATCAGAAACTACTTACAAATTGATTTTAGTTTTCAAAAGTTTATAAGAACTTTTTATTTTTTTTGAAGGAAGAAACTTATTTAAATATTGCTGAATTTTAAAGCACAAACACCATATTCAAATCTCAAACAGCAATTTATTTCACTGATTAAATATTGCTTCTATCAAACAAGCATACAACTGTATAAAGTATAGCAGTAAAACTATTAAGAGTACTTGATGTCTTAGATTTCCAGAGAAAGAAAAGGAAATACCAGACTTGAGTGGATTCATTGGGATTAATTTACATGAAAAGTGGGTCTCAGAACATTCTTCTTTATTTTTACAAAATCAACAGTAAAATCAAGGCTCAAGTGTAAGATCATCTACTCACTGTTGTTGTCATATCTGTATAGTCTTGCTTCATGGATGTTGCTTTTTGACGCAAAATCTGCAATACTGCAGACAGCAACTAAGAAAATAGATCTACAAGGGAACCAAAGATACAGCACGTGTGTGCGTGTGTGTTTGAAAGAGAGACGGGGAGAGAGAGATTAAGACAAAACTATGATATATATGAGGTAAAAATGAATCAACCTGGACAACAACTTCAAAGTTGAGATCCCGTATCTCCTTAAAAAGCTTGTCACTAACAAAGACATGCAAGTAAATATTAGTTTAAGAAATAATATCAGCAACAGGTAAATGGAAAAAGAAAAAAAAAACGTGTAAAGAAACAGAAAACGGATGTCTGACTAAAGATTTATTTCTAGCTTAGCTGCAAAGCTTGCAGTGCGAGCTGAGCATCCACAATGGAGACTCCCAATTTGGAGTTTTTAAACGGATCCCATGTGTACACATCACTCTTTTATAATTTTTTAATAACAGTACCTAATAAGCACTCAGTCACTCCAATGGAGACCCTCTAACAAAAGGTCTAAATCGGTCCCACCACGAACTCTTCATCATTTACATTCCAACAATACAATGATTATTTTAATAAAAAGTAGTGTGGGTTCCACTTAAGAATGGGGGTCTTAAGTGAGACCCTGGGTCTTAGAAGACCCCCAAGAAAAATTTCTCCAATGGGGGTACCTATTAGGTACCGGGTCTTAAATGATGAAGACCTCACCATTGGAGGTGTGTCCTGTAAATACACAAGCGCCAAAATAGAACAAATGCCACATCAGCATATTGCTTGTAACTGCCTCAAAGTTAGTTATCAGTGATGCAGGATTAGTTTCACTGTGGCGAAGGATAAGCATCTTTATAAACACTCCGTAACTTGACCTTCAAATCAAGATTTTCATATCAATCAATATCAAAACATTTCCTTTACTTTCTCTAATAATAACACAGACCATGCAAGTAAATTTTATTTTAATGAATATTACAAGAAAATGAAAAATAAAAGGTGTAAAGAAACAAAGAGGATTTTGAGCTATTGTTTGAAAGAGGTCTCAGAGAAGAGAAAAGGGGCACATCTAGAAACACATATTTCTTTTTAATATACATATACCATAACATAACAAAGAATAATAGTAATGAAGGCACAATTAAAGGTTAAAATCCTTTTTTACTAAATATCATGATATGGAGTGAATATGGATTTCCTTTAATAAGAGTAAGATGTAAAGGATGATAGAAGTGAAAGCTTCTTAAAGTTAACTCATTTTTACTACAACAATAACATTTACCCAAAACCAGACCTTATCCCATAAGTGGGGTTGTTCAACATAGATTAATTAATGTCATTAGGCACTAAAAAAGAATGCAACATATAGTTGCAATCCCTTTGTTTGCTTGAGTTAGCTTCTGAAACATTGTATATGCATGAGTTTTGGTGCGTGAAATAGTTAAGCAGAAAATCATTCTGAAATTAGTCATAATAAGGTATCAGCAGGTGTCTAGAGGGATTCAACATTTGACAAAGCAAACTAGTGTTTTTTTGTTTTTGCATGTCTACTCTGCAGCCCCTCTGAGTGTCGTTTGCGTAAGGCAGTCATAGGAACGTGCACTTCTAGGGTTCCAATGATACCCCAATCACACACCTAAGCGTTAAGTGTGAGAATATAGAAGTTGTAGTTAGTAAGGTGACAACCAACTTTGCTGTAACTAACTCACAGAGTTGCTGTAGATTAAGTCATTGTTAGTGAATGATAAGGCCAGCTATATATAACTATTGGCACCATTTGTAATTGTAATCAGAATCATTTCATTACAAACGAGGTTCTGAAATTATGACTCTCTTGAGGATTGGAAGAGTGACAAAAAAATGATATAGACCCCTTATGTCATTGAAAAAATGCATTACATCGCAAACTAGATGAGCAAGCGAATAAAAGTAACCTACCTTGAATTGAGTGGGACTTTAGTTTTCTTTCCTTCTTGTTGAAGACCCAAAATAGATGCATCAATCTCAACAGAACCATTGTTGATGTGCAGAAACTGCAACGATGCAAATTCAGTAAATAGAAGTAAAACAGTCGTGTTTTCAAACCTATTTGCACGTAGTATAGTAACATTTTTCTCATGACCAACTCATGGCAGTACAATAATCCATCAACCCAATGTACAACTTTAAAACTCCTTGACTGAACACCGTTAGAAAATTTTCCTTATTCAAACTTACAATATCAAAAAGGAACAAAGGGGAAGAGTTTATTAAGTTGAAAAAACTTGTTAGGGAATATTATCAAGAGAAAAGCCTAATAAAATAACAGTGATAAAAAAAATTATGCAATAAATATTCATTCCAAAGATGTAGGCTGTTTTTGCATTAACTTGCCTCGTCAATTAGCCCCTCATACGTTAACTGGGAACACAAAGGAGTAACCATGTCCACCTGCATTCAAAGCATACCATCATCCGTGTTGAATCCAAACAAATGTAATAGCAAGACCTTAAAAGGACATACAATTAAAAATGTAAAAGTGCAAGTAGGAATTACCTCTCTATCTAAGAGGATTACTGTATTTATCTCTGGCACAGCCATCTGAATAAAGAGAAAATAATAATAGGATTACGGTGTATTTTAAATGACTACAATTTCATAAATTTGCTTTTGTTTATTCTTTGGCTATAAGAGAAAACAGAGTAGTGCATGATTACATCAGATGAGTTAATCGGTTCCTCAGCTTCCATTCGGTTTAGGATGTCTGCAATACGCACAGATGCTTTTCCTTTTGCCCTCACATGTGGTATCACTCCAAAAGAAAACTAAAAGATAAAATCAAATGAAACAATCGCAGTTAACAAAACACATTAGAATCATGTTAGACTTCATGTTCATGATATGTTGAATTGAAGTTGATGTTTATTCAAGGGAGAATTCTATTGGACTCTCTCTTTTTGTTTGAGGTTAAATGTTACATGGTTAAAGCTTCCGTGTTAAGAAAAACAAACAGCGTGATGGATTCAAAACTACAACCTCTAGTTTGTGAATGGCCTTTGCAATATGCCAAAGTGAGCTTGCATCACCATCAACTTGGCATTCCTAGCACATAGAGAAGGAAAACAAGGATAAATAATTAACAAAAGCAAAAAACTTGAAAGTCAAAAATATAACACTGAAAGAATCTCAATAAATCAATCACAAGCAGTAGTAATAGCAGCATACTTTGTAAGAAAGATCAAGTTCAAACGATAGTACATCCTCATCCATTGCCACCATATATAAAGGATATTCCCCTATTGTAATCATATGATGTAATTTTTCATCCTCAAGAACCTGCACACAAACAACAATCATTTTACATTGTCGACGTCAAGATCTCATGCTTTAAAAAGAAAAACATTATGCTAAAGTCACTGTAAAATGATTGATTTCCAAGGAAGGCTTACTTACTTTCTCGCAAGCAACGGTGCGGCGGGGAACAAAATAAACATGATATTCTCTCTGTAGTCCTTTTGATATGTCGTCGTGAACATTAGAGCATATGAATCTCATCAAATTAAGTTGAGAACGCACAAGGAAAATCACTTTGTTACAGTCACTTTGAATTGGCTCAGCTGAAAGATGCCGCAACTCAACTCCTTGCTCCTGTTGATGAGTTAAATGTCATACATAATTCTTTTGAGGGTACACAGAAAGGTTAAATCATGTTATAACTCAAGAAAAACAACTAAGGATATGTTCGAGTTGGCTTATTTGAACTTAAAAGGGGCAAAACTACATGTGAGACTGTCTGGGAGAGGTTTTAGAAACAACTTATGACATGTTCATAAGTTGTTTTCAGCTTAATTTCCATAAGCTCTCCATATACTGCTTTATTTTGTGTTTTGTTACTGAAAAAGCTTATACATAAGCACTTATAAGTTAAATGCTTAATTAAGATATTTATAGAAACATGATGTAACTCTAGCATTGTAGCATTAGATAGAAAATAAGAATTAACAAGATAAAAAACAGTAAATGACAAGTAAGGTAAAGAAAAATGCCTTGAGAATGGAAGTTTGTATGGTAAGCGAGAGAGAGTCACCAAGCTTGGGATCAATCACCAAACACTTCTTTCCTCTGACCTACAAAATCACAAACAACGATTAACAAGTTAATGATCATTAACAGTAAAAAAAAATAAAAAATAAAATCGCAATTAAGAACACTTGAATGTTAGTAAATTACATTCTTGAGGATGTTGATGAGTTCCTTTTGAGATTGTTCCCTGAAAGCAACAAATTAATAATCAAAATGAAAATTTAGATTAAGATTAAGATTAAGATGAAAAGTGAAATTGAAATGGAAATGGAATTGAAATTGACCTGATTGATGTGAGATTAACGGGAGCATTATCAAGGTTGGGAATCTGAGCCATTGTTGATAAACAATTACAATCTTCGTTTTACCAAATTTCGATTCGATTACTCAGTGGAGAATCATTTCAATTTCAACTTCTTTCAGTTCTATGTTCAAATCATGTTACCCAAAAATACGTAATACTATTGTTTGACAAGAATATATAATACGAAAACAAGATACTTAACAAAAACGTCGCTTTGGCCGAGTGGTTAAGGCGTGTGCCTGCTAAGTACATGGGGTTTCCCCGCGAGAGTTCGAATCTCTCAGGCGACGTGAATTTTTTCTTTTTTGTGAAAACTATTTATAATATCTTCACCCAAAAAAACATATAGTGAGAGTATGAAATAGTTTTTTGGCCAGCATAGCATATACTCCCCTCCGGTCTTTAATGTAAAAAAATTTCACTTTTTAAGTTCATTTAATAAATGATGTATGTAGTCTATAATATAGTTGTTCTCCACTAAGAATATAAAAATACTGACTGTAGACTATATATAATTTTACAAAAGTAAAATATGTGTATATTTCAATTTTACATTACATTTCATTTTTCATTTTTTGAATAAATTTCATTTTTCATTTTTAAAAGAATCAAATCAATATGCATCATAATAGTTCCCTATGTTATTTCATATTTCAATAACACTCAATGATTTTTTCAATTTTAATGTCAATGAAAATCAACAAATTGAGAAGAATTTGGAAGCTCTCTCTTAAATACTTTTAAGCTTTTATATAACCATTACAATTCTCTTAATACAAAGAATCCCTTTATTGGATCCAAATAGGGGTGGGAATAGGTTAGGCCGAGTTAAACTTTGCAAGGCTTGAGCCTAGCCTGCCAAATTTTTCGAAGGCCTACAGCTTGTCATAAGCTTACTTTTTTGGCCTGAGTCTGGCCTTCTGAAAGTCTAATACGGCCTGCTAGCCTGTTTAAAAGCCTATTTCATATGAACATCTGCAAATAAGCAATGAAATCTAAGTTTAAATAGACTAGCGAACTAATATATCAATTAGATCAAACTCTCTTTTGATAATCAACATGAGTTCTTATGGGAGTTGACTATATATTGTACCATATTTCAATTCTAGTTTATAATAATACATTTAAATGTGCTAACAATTAATGTATACTAATAAGCTTAAATTAGTAAAAAAGTTAACAAAATTTTATTTTAATAAGTACAAAATATAATATAATAATAAATAACATTACTATTACTCATATTTACTTAAATAGGCCGGCCTAATAGGTCTAAGAGGTTTTTTGATTGGTCTGTGGCCTGACATTTTAAGCTAAATAGGCTTTTAAAAAAGCATAGGTCTTCTCTATTTAAGAAAAAAGTTTGACATGGTCTATCGTAGGCTAGGCCATAGGCCCCTGTAGACCGGCCTGACCTATTCTCATGCCTAGATCCAAATAAAGGGATGTGAGACCCAAATTGTAATAACGGTGAGGAATTCCCGAGTAGAAATACTTCCTCTTTTTCATGTTATCAAGGGGAAGACGAGTTGGACAATTTGGTATGGGCATGAAAGAAAGGGGGGACGTAATAGTCGAGCCAGAATTTCCTGGCCAAAACAGAGATGAACTTTCTGGGTTTGAAACAAGCTCGCACGCACTACTTGATGTGGGTGGATGCCTGGCAAAGGCAATGTTGGAGGAACGGTCAAGGAAGTATTCAGAATCATTGGCTTCAGTTAGAGAGAGTGATAATGGCAGGATGCTAATTGCTGCAATTTTATTCATAAATGTATGGTACATCGCTTATATGTTATATAAGTTGCCTAAACTAACATCATTAGGTTATACAGGCACATCACCATTTACAAATAACAATACATACATTTAATAAAAGCTATCACCAATATCCCGACCTCATGCATGATCATATGAAAAGCTCATCCCCTTCCTATCTAGTTTAAATTTTTTATCCAATTCTTCTAAACTATGTAGCTTTGTTTCATGATTGATTGCGAGAGCCTCGGTGTGGCATGATGTTAAACGCTCCAGAAAGTCTGGCTACTCCAAATATTTCCCAAGTAATGCCCCGTACATCAGAATCCAATAGCTCAAATCAAAAAAGCATTGGCCAACTCTTTGATGATAGCTTCAGATTGTCCAAATATGAGTAAGCACAAGGATGGTTTACAACTCCAACAAATTAAGAATTAGCTTTGTTAACTCTTCCTCCCAATGCTTTTAGATTTGTTTGATTTAGCTCAATGAACTTCCCTAGCCTGAAATAAAAGTACAACAGATGAAAACTTGTTAATCCATTTGTACAAAAAAAATCAATTGAAATATTATTGTTGGAATTCTATTTGAATATCGCTGCTACCACTGAAAAAGACTCCCTTGAGAACTAAGTACAATTAAAAGCACAAAATTTACCCAAGGTCTGGTGGAAGTCTAAAACCACCGATGCGAACTCGCTTTAATGAATGAATCTGAAACATGAAACAGAATCTCGACAAATTAATGTATGTATAATCACTCATTTGTCTTGGGGAGAAGATAAAAGCATTTACACATTTAGCATGTTATTGGTCTATAGATCTATAGACATCATACAAGGAACACAAGTGTCTTATTACAAGAAAAATAAGAGAATTTGTGGATTACAGTATCACAGAGGGTTTGCACCTCCTAATGCCAAAAGCCCCCGAGTCCAATGATAAGATACCTCACTCTTAAATCTTAATCCCCTTTATTATATGTGGCCATCACATCATGTCAAATTTCCCCTTTCTAACTCTCTAATGCGCCCACTTAGGGCTTCCTATATGCCACACCAAAAATCTTTAAGCTTGATTTTTCTGATGTATTTACATAAAGCAAGGCTGTTAACAAGAATTTATTCAACATCATAAAATATAGATAATGTCAAACAACATGGAGAGTATTATATTATGGATCTAACAGTTTTGATAATATATGATGTGAGAAAAATAGCAATTAGCACAATCAAATAAACTCCTTAGAAATGTGAAACACGGAAATATTGTCTAGTATGATTGCGATTGTGTTTTACTAAATTTCATCATTTTCACATTTTACACATGCTCAAGCATTAGAACTTTGGGCATTTTGAGGGTCATTTAACGAAGTATATGTATTAAAGGTTACCTCAAGTCCAGCACTTTTAACAAGTTCACGAACTTCATGCTTCCTTCCATCATGAACCTATGAGAATCCAAATTAAATCAAGCAAGCATACGTCAACTAAGTTCAACTGTTTTTTCATCATCTAACAATTTGTATGCTCTAACAAGCATATTGAACCGACTAAAAAGAAGCCATCTTGATAATTCAGATACAAGGATGTCAATGGCCTGTATTATTTATTGCTTAAATGTGAACCAATTTTACCATACAATATGCCCATTTTCACGTAAACGGTCAGAGTTTTTTTTTTAAAAAAAGGCTATATCTTTAGTGTTGAACATCAAGAGTTCTAGAACAAAATGGGGCATTCAGAAAAAAGAAAAAAAAATTAACATTCACTTGGGAGTTCCTTTGCTTTGAAGTTTAAATAAGAGGTGGAAAATTAAAAAACTAAAAATCATATAACTATTAAAACATTTCAACCTATGACTACAGTCAAAGAAAATCAAAATTTCAATGCAGAGATATCTACATATGTGTGGCAGCATATACTAGAATTGATCCAAAGTAGTGTCACGTGAAACATAGTCAATAACTTCATGCTTACGGTATACCATATTCCTAAAACACTAAGTATGGATTAAAAGACAACATTAACGTTATGCATCAAGAAACTATAGTTCAAGATATCATGTCATAATCAGCCAATGTAATGATTAAAAATTTACAACCAGTGTTGGGTAGCATAGTTGATATAGTAGATCAAAAATAGATATATTTACCACAATACGAAGTCGAGATCTTTGTGTATCCGGCATACGTGGAAGTAACTCCACACTATCAGGTACACAATGGACACCCTCAATTGTTGTTCCCTCACTTATGGCTGTTAAGTGCCTCTTATGAACTAGACCATTAACTGTTGCAATGTATCTGATCAAACAAACGTAATGTTTCAGAAAATGAGAGAACTCACAGGAGTAGAGAACTTTATTTATCTTAGAAATAATATCACGGACCAAAAATGAAAAATAATATGAGCCATGCATAAAACGTAATAATTTAAGTCACGTAAAAATATCAAATTAGAAAGCGTTTATAAAGTCCTAGCAAGAATCTTGTGAGAGGTATTCTTTCTGTTCCTATACATGCGATACAAATCCAAACTAATGAAAAAGTTCAGGAAAAAAATACACAAATCAAACTAAATAACTCACTCTTTTGAAAAATTAGATGACGGATGTGAAAGTTTTTGAGCAAAATCTCCTGCGAATAAGAACCATTGGATAAAGTATCAGATGAAAATGTTTGTTTCAATTAACAGAACCACTATTCACTCAACAGAGATAAAATTGCTTTCACAAGAAACCACATGCCATCATTAGTCACAATAAGTAACCCAGTAGTTGCAACATCAAGGCGCCCTACAGTAAATAGTCTTGGTGGGGGTACTCCTGGATGCTTTTTATCCTGGAAATAAAATTGTTTTCAGGTGATGGAGAGAACATTATTATAAATGGAGAAATATAAAACTACATCCTAAAAAGACGAAAAATTGTATATCAACTCAAAAGATTTCTACCAAGTAAAAGAAAAAAGAAAAAACACTGTCTTTAATAAAATATTAATAAAGCTCAAATTGACACATACCCAACTGCTCAAAAAATCATCAAATAGACTTATAACAGATTTAGACTCCTTTTCCCCAGATGAGCATATGTACCTGTGAAAATGTAATTGCATCACTTATCAGGATAGGATATCATATTACATACCCTTTTGAATTCATTTGCATAGGATATCATATCATTTTACATACCCTTTTGGTTTGTTCAAGGCAAGATAAACTTTGTGAGGCTGCCTCTTAGGAAGGCGGCTTCCATTGACATAGATATTATCCTTTGAGGGATCCACTTTAGTCTACACACCATAAAAATGTTTTTCTCATAAGCGAAAAACAATAGTTTCTAGAAGAAGAAAAACTGAAAAACAAAATCATATAGCTTTTTCAAAAGCTAATGTTAGATATTAATTAGAATTAGTAGTCAATATAGTTTAAGGTAGTATACTAACTAGTTAGTTATGATTGAATGAACAAGTTGATACGATGAGTGTAGGATGCACCTTATAGAGTGATCCTAAGGTATAACTAATCATAACCAACTAGTATACTACTTTAAACACTAATCCATGAAGTGATCAATGAAATCATGGTATATCAACATTAACACTATGCTGCTAAAAAAACCTATTTGGTGAAATTTCATAACGGCAGGGAACAAACCTGAGGTGTATTACAGACAGAACCGTTAACGGTAACCTTGCCTTTAAAAATAAGGTCTTCACAACTTCTCCTAGATGCAACTGAAAACAGAAGAGCACAATTACAAATTTAGTTACACACATTTAGTCCAATAGTTGGGCTCTCATTTTTTAATTCAAATAACTAAGCCTCTCTACTTCTTTTCAAGCTAAACAAATTCGATTCTGATATAATTCCTAGATAGAAATTGAAAGTAAATGGTAACTGAATATCACCTCCGGAAGCGGCGAGAACCTTGCTGAGACGAGTACCAGAGTCCTCCTTAATATTTTCATTATAGAATCTCCTTGCCGCTTTAGAATACTGCGGCGGCGCTGACACAGCACGAATCTTGGTTTCTTTTTCACTCTTTTTCTTGTTTTTGGTAATTTGATCCTTTTCTGATTTTTTTGTACCGGTTTGAACATTAGCCATTTCTTTGAGAAAACTAGGAGGAGGCTCTGATAGAAGCTTGAGGTTGCCATCTTCGCCGCGAACAATCCACGGAATCATGAGAGGACCTTCGTCATCGTCGTAGTCGTTTGGGGTTTGAGTTTTGGGGTTGGGTTTGGGGTTAGAGGGAGAGAAAGAGATGTTGAATTTGGAAGAGGAGGAGGAACAAGTGAAGCGGGGGAGAGTGCGGAAGGTAGAAGTAAGTTTGGTTGATTTGGTGGTGGTGAAATAGAGTGCTGTCATCGCCATTGTTGCCGCTGAACCCATTTCTTCTTCTACAGATTGCAGGGAAAGAAAAAAGGGAGCTTCTCTCCTTCGTTTCTATCTTATCCGTTTGCCTTTGATAACAAAATATTACTAGTGTACATATTAGGATGCAGTTGGAAGGGTAAAATGTCATCAAATACGAATAAAGAAACTCATGTCTTTCGCAATAAGCATGATTGGTTTGATTGGATTGACTTATTTGACTTTAATTAGACTTCAATTATTGAAGTTTTGTGAGACTGTTTGAGAGAATTTAGAAAAACGGTTTATTCTACTTGTTTCATAAAACTCTCCAGTTTATAAAAACAACCTATAGCATAATACTTTGATGTTATTTTATGTTTCGTTAAATATAGTAAGCTTATACATAAGCACCTACCATGATAATCGTTTGTGTTATATGCAGTAAATAGGTTGTTTATCCAAACAGACCGACATTGTTTCCTTAAATATAGTATATTTTTCTATTGTATGTAATGTAACATGAAGCTCCATATAAACGTATCAAGAAGCACTCCTTCGCTTAAGTAAACTTCCAGTGTTAATAAACATCAAATATTATGGAGAAAAGGACAACAAAATGTACAGATCAGAGTCAAACCAAAAACATAACCCTCAAGTCCTTATCTCAAGGACAACTTTGGCGAGGTAGAGAGTCTAATCAATCTCAAGAAAATTATTTTGGCAGGTAACTGTGCAAAAAAATCTATCCAACTTGCCAGCATTTTTTTGCAGGCAAATTTGAGACAAATTCGTGTAGAAGTTTGATTTTAAATGTGTTTAGCCACTTTCCATGGCGAGCATATTCACCAATTGATCAGCGGAAATGAATACCAAAATGTTTGTCATGTGAAAACTTTCTTCACGTTCATCAAAGTCCTCAACCTGAGAAAAATTACACAAAAAATCAGTTAACACTCTATCAAAATGTTTGATATGTGACGGCGCCATCATTAACGTATAGTTAACAGATATGTGTTGTTTTTTGCACTTACTAACTGTGCTTCCCATCATGAAACTGGGCATTTTTTGAGGATTTAAAAGTCTTCAAAAAATCTGTAGCCTTCCGCAGCTCTTCCGTCTGCCTTGATTTGTCCCATTTGTGTTCATTTGCCAATATTTCGATCACACGAGGCAATGCCCTTCTTGCTGCATCAGTTTCAAGGAAAGCAAGACGAGTCCTCCTTGCAATGAAATCGATAGCAGATTCACAGTATTCATTACGAGCACAGTAGGCTACCTCCGCCTCCAGATATGGGTAACCATGGGCAAGTCGCTTGCCCAAATTTTCATTCTGAAATACAAAATATAGAGTCAATTTTGTGAAACGCGGAAGCTGACTAATTTCTCTAACACCCATGTAGCTGATAAACATTATTATTATTACCATAAATAATAGGATGTTGGAATATCAACACCACCGCTCCCAAAGAAAACATAAAAATGCAAGAGAATTGAAATGAACGGCCTTAATATGGTTTACAAGATCTTTTGTTTACAATCAATAGCATGATCTAAAAAATCACATCAACCCGTCACCAGACTGTAATATGAAGTCTTGTGACTTGGCAAAATGATACACCTTACAACAATAACAGCAAGGTTTTTTTTTCCAATTGTGTGGGATTGGTTATTCTTTAAAA
>Ga0315915_1006166_pt1 | contig 14744 bp, 8 predicted proteins | sample MpolbnodulesMG_FD_207738 | JGI IMG/M metagenome (GOLD analysis project Ga0315915, IMG submission 207738) | Medicago polymorpha root nodule microbial communities from Los Angeles, California, United States - branched nodules | ecosystem: Host-associated > Plants > Roots > Nodule | place: USA... | reverse complement strand
TATGAGTGATGTTCGACTGAATTTCATGTTTGTCATTTAAAATTCAGAATGAGATTTTTATCAATCTGTTTTTGGTTACTAACCAATTTTATGCTGTCAAGCTTTGTTATGTGAAAACCCCTCGGGAGATATATCATAGCTCTTATTGTTGTTGTCTTTTGTAACTCTTGGAAATTCACAATTAATGAATTATTCAAATCATCACTTCTGTTTAATTAACCGGTTCTTGCATGTCTTTTACTAATAAGAAAACCCTGTGAGTTCAATTCTTTTGCTGCTCGGTTGAAAGGATTTAGCATAAAAGAGGCAAACGTAATTTGAAACGGAGGGAGTATTAGGGAAGGGTTCAAACGTACTCTATAAATTCAACCTATGTTGTTATAATACTCAAAAAAGTGAAAGATTTCTATAAACAACTTAAATTTGGTGCTTGGGACATGAAAAGTCCCTTTGAATGTCTCACAAATTACATTTTTTAGTGAACAATTCAACTCAACTGATAAGAGAAGTATCATATGTTTTTCTATAAACAACTTAAATTTTTGTTCCAAATTAATTTTTTTTCATAATCTCAACTACTAAACTCCCTACTTTAACGATTTGTATATTCATTGTTTCATTCTATGCTTTATTCATGGGCCAGTTCAGTTGGTGAAGTTCCAAAGATTATTAGTGACTAATATGTCCTGAATTGATAATTTCCAAAGATTATTATTATGAAAAACAAAATTGAATATCAATTTTTTTTTAAGGACTAAAATGAATCTTTGCTCTAAATATGTAGTCTCGGAGCTCTACCCTTTTATATAACTCTACTCAGTTCGACTCATTAGGATTTCAAAAATCAAGACAAAGTAAAAACTAAAATGGTTGAACAAACATTATAAACTAGAAATGATCGCAAATGAAACGGGAAAACAATTGTAATATGTATATCATAATTTACATTAAGGTGATGCAGCAAAAAGACAGATCATTCAGCCATATATTGCTCCAAACTTTTTTTTCTTCAGAATTTCTCCCAAAAAATATTTAGAAATCAGAAGTTTCTAGTACTGTTAAATACAAAATATACACCTGCAGAATTATAAACTAAGATCAAACAACTGGTTCAGCTTTTCGTGCAAAATCTTAAAAGACAGCCAATTTGCTCAAAGTTACCTGCACAAGCAACACCATACCAAGTTTAATAGGTACATGAATCATAGAACCAAAATTTTAAAACCAATTAATCACTTCAAAATTCAAGTCATTTCCAGAAGCAAGAATATTTGCTTGTGTGAGTGACTGACAGGTAGATGGAGAAATCCACCTTTGCAAATTTGTTGTCATAAAGAACAGCATGAGTGCATTACCTACAATGTCCGCAATAAAATTGAGTTGTAACAAGATAAGCCAAGTTACATAGCCGAGTTATGAAGAGCATAACACAAGGACTATTGAAATTGAAACCGCTATATTAAAATAATTATGCTCTAAAATAACAATTGAACTAAGGATTTACATATTAGCAATCTATAATCATGTTGAATGCAAGGTCTAAAACCCATTTAACTTCAAATATAAAATGAGAAATAACCATTATTGATAGTAAGTGCTACTGTACCTGCAATCATACTGCGAGAGAAATAGAAACATAATAAACTAAACAACCCCCTACCTGGTTATCATCCAATAAGCTAGGAAGTTCCTTGATTCAAATCACCAAGTGCTTCATGGATTGAAAACAATTTTAGCAATGCTATTCTTTTTGAACTCCGAGCTGCAATTGTTTTACTTATTTTCCTCTGATCATACAGGTGAAGCACCAGTAGGGCATTTCATCTTAATATTTGATTCATGCTCCGCTGCAAAAGCTAAAGTCGAAATGAGTGCCCTTTGGCCTAAGTTTGATGCTTGTTTATGACATCCAGATACTAGGCCTGCTGAAGACTGATATGAAACAAAGGGACTAGCAAGAAGCGTAGCTGAGGTCACAGTTGAAGCCTGAGAATTATCGGATGCCTTATTTACCTCTTGAACTGATTTACAATGGCTGTGATCCCTCACAGAATCATCGGTTGAATCTTTCCCTAGAAACCTTGATTTCATTCGTTCTGCCATGGATTGGTTTTTGTCTGAAATCTCACGTGACAATAGCGCAGTTTGTGGTAAATTTTGTGCAGTTCTGTCACTAGCTTTTCCATGATCATCCTTATTCAGAGATGAAACTGAATGTTCAGACAAACCAAAATTGACTGACTGAGGCAACTTCAATATCATTCCTTCTGCAGTGGATTGAACAGAACGTGTAAAACTGCAAACAGAACCTTTGCCGAAAGAAAGAAAGTTGACTCCTTTGGGCATGACAGCTGGACTTTTTTTAGAAACTACTGCAGTATTTTGACCTTTATCTGCACATGTTCCACTGTGGACAAGATTTCCCTTGTTTGGTTGTACCATGTCTTGTTTTGGTGTACTAGGTGATAAGTTAGCAACATTTATAAATCTAATTCCTTTGGGTGCTGAGGTAGGCTTTGTCTGTGAAACGTCTGTCACCTTATGTTCTACATTGGTGTGAGAAGAAATTCCCTTAGAATTGGAGTTGTTTTGTTGGACGGAACCAGTGCCATGATTATTCAGTGGTGTACTGAAATTTGTATTTCCTGAGGATAGAGGAGACTTCAACTCTAGTTTGCAAGCATTTGTAGGTGTAGGTATATCTTGGCTGGTTTGCACCTAAATGAGAAAGAGCTCATTTTAATCCAAGAGAGAATAAATATACAATGAAAATCCATTATTTACAGTGTTGTCAATCGAAAATCGGAGAAAAAAGCTGCTTGTTCAAATTCCACTATGCTGCATTGTTATAGCTACTATTTAACAACAACTTGTACAAATAGTGTATCGCGGAACAATGTTGGTTTTTACAAATTTTACTACGCTATATCGTCAGTGTAGCCGCTATATGACAACGTTGATTATTCATTACGTTCATTGACAAGAAGTATTTACAACATGTGAAGTCGAACAAGATGTCGTACCTGGTGTGAAAACCTACAATCACGACCTCTCTGACAGGAGCCTTTAGACACAAAATTGGAACAAGGATACTTGGAGAGCTGATGATCATATGGGCAATCACCCCCTTTCATACAAGAGCCACGGGCAGAGTGAGCACATGGCTGCAATTTCAAAATCAATACAAGGTTCTGTAAATTTCTCTTGGTTTTGTTACAACTTGATGAAAAGAAAGTTTAAATGTTTTTGTCCCTGTAAAAGTTTTTATTTTATTTTATTTTATCCTTACGAAGATACAGCGAAGATACGGCCTTTTATATTTGATTTTTGATGTTCTGCTTTAGTTTCTTAAAAAACTGTTCATGTTGGAATTAGTCCCGTAATATGCAGAGTATTTGATTCTAGGCCCTCTAATACAAACAACATAAGGACTAAAACAAATATCAGACACATATTACAGGGACTAATTCCAACAAGAACAAATTTTACAGAGATTAAAACAAAAAAGTAAAAAGTGGTATATTTGCAAGGATAAAAAACAAAAATTTATATGCACTAAACCCAAAAGGTGGCATATATTTGCAGGGGTCATAGACATATTTAAACTTGAAAAGAATAATAGGGAGTAATATTTTAAAAAGACCAATACCATGGACTTTGTTAAAGGAATAGCATCATGTGAGAAATTGCAATTGTCCCCCTGTCAAATTTGTTTTGATCAAAGCAAGAGAAAGTAAGAATTGATAGTTTTCAATAGATAGATTACATATATATTGGGATTTGCTAGAACACACCCACTAGTTTTTATGTGGGAGTGTTTTAGCAAGTTATAACTACAAAGTTGATAAATACACCTTGAGGTGTATGTTGCTATAACACACCTTCTAAAAAATAAGTGGGTGTACGTTAGCAACTCCTATAAGCATTTGCTAGAATACACCCACTTATTTTTTAGAAGGAGTATTTTAACAAATGATAACTAAAAAGTAGTTTAAGTACACCTTAAGGTGTAGCTTGCTAAAACACTCCCACATAAAAACTAGTGGGTGTGTTCTAGCAAATCCCATATATATATATAGGTATATATACATATTTTATTTATAAACACAAACAAATATTGCACAAATTGCAAAAATATACTACTCTTACATTAAAGATGTTGATGAGGTAACCAGGGTCGGCCCAAGGGTAGGGCAAGCAACGCAATCACAACCTTAACTTTTTTTTAAAAAAAATTACTTGATAAAAAGGCCTTATATTGATAAAATTTACTTGATTACATTAGTTTAATATATGATTTTGTACGTATGAAAACTTCAGTTAAAATTTAAATAAAGTAATTTTAACAAAGTATTATTATGAACTTCCAAGGGGCCTCATCTTAAAATTCTCCTTAGGTCTCAATATGCGTTGGTTCGGCCCTGGAGGTAACTTTCAGTTTCCACAAAACCACAATAAACTTTCCAGGGTTCAGATAAATTCAAATGACAAATTACATAACTGAAAAAGAAGAACGTTTACAAGATTTTAATTCAAGTCATGAATACGGAAATCTTCTGACATGACAAGTAAATATCAACATGAAATTTATCTTGTTATTTAAAGACATGGCTCATTAATCCCATATATAAATGAATATTTATGCAAGTTTTATGTTCCAATTAACAAAAATATATCAATTATTACCTTCTTAAGAATCAAAAAGTTAAATGAAGCATCAATACTAGAATAACAAATTCTCGTATGCATTGTGTAATGGTACAATACAAAAACAAGAACCAAGCCTTATCCCACTAAACATGGATCAAACGACACAATAATGCTCTATAATACCATATTTCTATCCAACTCATTAATATCTAGATCTTCCTTAATAGTTTCTCTAATAGTTTTTCTAGGTCTTCCTCTCCGTCTAGTGATTTGACTACTATCCATGTGATCTACTCTCCTTACTACAGAATCTACATGTTTTCTCTCTACATGCCCAAACAACCTAAGTCTAGTTTCCACCATCTTTTCTACTAGGTGCTACCCCAATTCTCTCTGTAACGTCGTCATTTCTAATCCTATCCCGTCTGGTGTAACAGTATAAAGAAGAATAATAAAAAGAAATTTAAAACAAGCATAAAGGTGTCATGATATAAAGTGAAGAATAAGTCGGAGTTTAATATAATTGAATTTATAACAACCTCATGGCATCTTCCTTTCATATAATGGCGACATTGTTTAGGTTTTGGTTTTTGTTCTGGATTCAACTTTGGCCTTTTACCACCACCTAGCTCTCTGTTCTTTTCTGCTCTGTTCTTTCGATACTTCTTCTGCAGAGCAATATATATTTACAAGTTAAAGGCATTAATACAACATAAAGGAAGATATATTAATAAAATCAGAATAATACCCTCTTTCTAGTTTTCTTCTCCTGAGAACCAGGACCACGTTTGCTCCCACTGGCATCAACCATCTGCTGCAAATGATCAATAATTCGCCAAAAATATAAGCATCACTTGCATTAAAATTATTAAACTGTTTTTGTGAATAAGATATGTTTTTGTGAATTCTGTTAGATTGATTTCTTAGTCTTAATTACATTAGGTTGAAAAGTCTATTTATAGACATAAACTAACTGCCTCTAGCTGACTGACAAGCGTCAGTCAGCAACTCCTAGATGATTGGCAGTTGCCAGTTAATACAGTTAGACAGTTACACACGGAGTTGATTAGCAGTTGCCAGTTAATACAGTTAGACAGTTGCCAGTTAAATGACGTGGGTCCTACATAGACACAGTAGAACCCATATTAATTTTGATAAATGGAAGAACGTGTGTTGAAAAGAGTGTTAGAGAGTGTTTTGCTAGCAATTCTCTTCTTCATAAATAGTAGATAATGTATCAACTGACGTTGGGGTGACTTCAGAGGAGGAAAAACCAGTTAGCCTCAAAACCCATATCACAAGTTTAGAACTTCAATACAACATTAAGAAAGAAAATATAACAAGCCAACAATATCAGAAGAACACCTTTTTGTTTTTCTTCTTAGGATCAGGACCACTTTGTTCATTTCTGCTGGCATCAACAATCTGCTGCATATGAAGAATAATTAATCAAAGAAAAGTAAACATCACCAAGTTTAAACATTGTTGAATAGTTGTCTATATTATGGAACTCTAAATAGGATACCGAAGGATATGGTTGATGATAAAGTATTTCAGAACATTATTCCGACCTTAAATAAATTTTCCCAAACAAACTCAAATAGGGCGATATATTAAAAATTACAAAAGGAAGGATCATGGCCGAATATCTTCCATTCATCATTGGTGGTGAGTACAGAACTCAATGTAAAGGTAACTAAAATAAAAGGTAGGTTATCATTGAATATTGTGCTAAAATACTGGGGGAAATCCATACCTGTACTACAGATGAGTTCCCGTGAGAGGTTTCTTCCATGAATCCTTTGCGCAAGACTTGACTTTTGGTTAATGTTGGTGTATCTTGAATTGCATTTACCATAAAGAGATTAGATGGAAAGCCTTGAAAGGAGATACCCGTATTGAAAGGAGAAGCCATGTTTTCAAATGAACTCCCGGGTTTCTCAATCTCATCCAATTTCATCTGTTCTGAAACTATAGCATCCGCAGAAGACACGTCAAATGTGTTTCCATCCATTGAAATTTCTCCAGAAATTTCTCCCTCTTCTAGATCTCCTTCGACGATCAGAATATCGGAAGAATTTGTTGTATTTTTCACACAAATTAACTTGTCTGATTTCTCTTCATTTTTTGTTTCACATTTATCTTTCATAATTGTAGAGTCTAGCAATCCACCATCTTCTGTCATATTCAATGCTTCAGTATTTGTATCAAGATCTAAAGAACTATGAATTGCTTCATCAACCTTATGACCATACTGGTCTTCCTTCTCAAATTCACCCTCTTGAATAGTAGGAAGAGATCCCGCTAGAGGACAAACCAGCGTTACCAATTCTGTTTCCTTCTGTTGTCTTTCAATCTGTATACTTGATGTACTACTAATTATGGAATCGGAAGCTTGTCCCTTTGTTGACTCGGACACATGAAAGCCTTCCACGTCAAGTTGATTAAGCTCCCCTTGTACTTGCAACTGCACCTCACTTACACTTTCAGACGTATCCGTACCAGAACGCAGATGTTTAACATGCTCTACTCGGGAATCCATCAAATCAACTTCACTAGCGCTATTCTGTTTGTCGCAGTTCAAGGGGATTAAACTATCATCATGACAAACAGGATCTTCATCCCCTTTTACAACAAGCTCCAACTCGTCCATTATCATTTGTTCAAAATGAAAACCATCTGTTTGTGTAGACAATGCTGCTGCATCATCTAGGACCATAGCATTGGCACTCAAATCCTTACCCTTGTCTCCAACACTTTCAATGGTCTTATGGACATCATGTATTTCCTTCAAGGGTATTGGACCCTTGGGATCTTTTAACTCGGAGTTCTCAGGCTCCTTTTCCTGGTTTTCTTGCCCCATTCCTGTAGCAAAAAAATATGAAAAGTGCAGCAATGAAATATGACCTATCATGAATTTGATCCATAACAACAACAACAACAGAAGAAGAAGAAGAATAGGAATAAGAATAAGTACCATGAGGAAAGGTGGAAGAAGAAGAAAGGTGGGAGAGAATACGGAGAAGGGTGGTGTAAGTATGGCTGCGGAAGTGAGATCGACGGTAAGGAGGGAAAGGCATAGGGGGGATGATTTCAGAATCTACTTTCTCCATTGCTTCTCAATTCTAAAACCCTAAAACAAACAATACAATTTGGAGAAGAATCATCAATTGGTTTAGAGTGAGTGAGAAGACGAAAATCAAATGGAGGTCATTTTTCTAAGTGGGTTGAACGGACGGTGGCGCATGATGATTTATGGCGGCGTTGCTTTAGGTAAAGAGAAGGAGAATCTCCTGACTCTGTGATTGTGGCAGTTTCCTGACTGCAGGGTGTATACCCCGTTTCACCCAAAAGTTTTGAATAACGATGGTGGCGTCGCGTTATGGTTGTTGCAATTTCGGCAATGGACGTTGCGAGTTTCTAGAAATAAGAAGCTCGACTCTCTTTTTTAAAATAGACTCCAGTAAAATAAAAAAAAACATATGTTTGATGTGTAATTAAGCTTCATTAGAATCAGAAGAAGTTTTAAACATGGAACGAAATAAAAAAGAATTAAGTGAAACGATGTGAAATTTACATAACGGTGTCGATTGGACGTGTCACTCCGTTGTGGAAAAGGGAGGACGAATGGTTTATGCAAGAAAAAAATTATTGTTGTGATTCTTTCAATGAAATAGTTTTTTAAATTGACTAATTAAGTGATTATACAAATTGGGGGTGGTTTGATAACATCAAATTTATGTACAGAAAAGAGAACTACAATCTAAAAAAAACTAAAACATGTACGGAAGAAAGAAAAAGAAGTAATATATATACATATATATATATTATTTAAGTGGGGGTAGTATTACAATAATTTTTTTTAAGGGCCATGGCATTTGGAGGTTCGGCCCGGTTTAGCACCTTGCACTCCTCCAAGACCGAACCTGGTTGCGATATATAAATAATGGTATTTACAGTGTAAATTAATCACAACGTTACACATATTTTGTTAAAATTATTTATATAATCATATAATGTATAAGAACTTAAATTAATCATTTTTCCATTGTTATAGCATGTTTAAAGTAAATATAATAATAAAGATAGACTACATTTAGTAAAGATCAAATGTTTGACGAAATGAAAAGAAGTACGCATAGCATATCTTTATATTTACTGCATTTAGTTCACAACATAAGAAACTAGTAATACATTTGAAAAAACCACAAAGGAAAATTTATATTTTTATTTCATAAACACAATTAAGGAATCCTTACCTTACATTATCCCCAAGGATATTGTGTCATTATGATATAGGATATAAGTTTAAGTCATGATGGTTTTTGAAAATGTTGACATTGAAGTGTCTTATACTTAATGTAATGATTTGTCAGGCTCTTCAAAAACTCAAAATAGTGGAGAGAACATGTTTTGTATTCTACCTAATGAGTTGTACAAATTCTCATATCAAATTGTTTCATATAAGATAAATAATAACGAAAATGAATGCATTCCAATATATTCTTTTGAACTTCATCATACTACCCCATCAACTGACATGTTTCCATTGACAGAAGAGCATGATCAAACTCAAAACAATATCTTAGAATTACATTCTCTTTCATCACACTCATCTTATATTAATGAATTTGATGTGGGAACTTATATATCTCATTAGGTAGAATACAAAACATGTGTTTCTTCATTGTTTTGAGTTTCCGAAGAGACTGACAAATCTTTACACCAAGTATAAAATACTTCAATGTCAACATTTTCAGAAGCTACCATGAATTAAACTTAAATCTAACAAAATAATAATACATCATCCTCTAAAAAACACCAATCAAGATAACAAGGTAGGAAAATTCATATTTCTCTTGACTATGTAAAGATAACACCAATCTACTGAGGCAAAGGTCTTCTCAAAATCAACTTTAAAGAGAAGCGTATCCTTTTTTGGGCGCCTAACATCTTCCACCAGTTCATTAGCAATCAAGATACCATCAAGAATTTGTCTACCGTGAATGAAGGTTGACTGTATTTCAGAAATAACACTTTCCATGACACACTGCGGTTTATTTGATAGAACTTTTGACAAAATTTTATACAAGTTGCTTATCAAAGCGATGGGTCTAAAATCATTCAGACATTGATGATTATCAATTTTGGAAATAAGGGAAATAAAAGTGTTGTTAATACCTTTTGACAACTTCCCTTTTCAGTGGAATTTGGTAATGAAACACATAAATTCTTCCTGAAAATTTGGGAAAAAATCCTTGATGAAACCAAAGTTTTGAACGTGCTTTTTTATGCTCATATTCCTCATCATAGATTTGTTATTTAAAAAACACCTATTGCAAAAGAGTCTCATTATACGCCATTTTCAATCCTCGCCAAAAAGCTTCTTATGGGGCATCATCATCAAAGTCCACAATAGGCATTGGACATTACCTTGGTGTTTTTGGATTAATTGCTCCTCTAGCCTCTTTGAACGGGCTCGTTTACGCTCAAATTCCACATCATAGATTTTCTATTTAAGAAACACCTATTGCCAAAGAGTATTAGTATACACCATTTTTTGTATCCTTTCACGCATTTTAGGGGATTACTTTGGAAGGTGTGATGTCCCTTATCAATCCGCTATTTTTATTTTGAGTTTTATCCCATTTCTAATAATTGACGGCCAATTTTGAAGCTCGTATAACTCTCCCTTTGTCTTCTCTCCAGCTACACCAATCAATATCTTGAGGAACAAAACCTCATCAATGCACGAACCATGAGAAAAAGTAATTGCACCTTGGTGTTTTTGGATTAATTTCTCCTCTAGTCTCTTTGAACGCACTCGTTTACGCTCAAATTCCACATCATAGATTTTCTATTTAAGAAACACCTATTGCCAAAGAGTATTAGTATACACCATTTTTCGTATCCTTTCACGCATTTTAGGGGACTACTCTGGAAGGTGTGATGTGCCCTATCAATCCGCTATTTTTAGTTTTAGAGTTCTAGCCCCTTTCTAATAATTGGTGGCCAATTTTGAAGCTCATATAGCTCCCCCTTTGTCTTCTCTCTAGCTACAACAATCAATGTCTTGAGGGACAAAACCTCATCAACGCGCGAACCATGAGAAAAAGTAATTGCAAGTTGTTTATCATTCTCTTCGATCTGCATATATAACAACGGAAATAACAATTAATGACAAAAACTTAAAATCAATTTTAAATAATTAAAATACAGATATAAAATACAACAATGTTGTTAATTAAACATTATATAAAATGAAAATATAATAAAGTTGAATCAAAATAAATAATAAACTTGTTAATACTTACGAGTTACCACTTGAGTCAATGACCCACCAATCGAGATGATCCTTGAGATACAACACCCACCCCTCGCTTCTGACACTACATGATCGTGTTTATCATTAGGGACATCCTCTACTACTGGTTGTTGGGGCTGTTTGGATTGTTGGGGAACATATTCAAGCATTGTGTGCTGTGACACTTGTTTGAAATTACCATTTGTACGATCTTATACTGTATATTATTAATATTAATATGTTAAGATTAAGATAAAATTACTCAAAATAAGAAATATTAATATTTTAATCATACTCCAGTCTTAAATATAAGAAGAAAAAATGATCAAACAAATTTTTTGTATTTGGTTAAAAAGTTGAATCAAATACATCAATTTAATTTAACTTTTTTTTTTTACTTATATTCTAAGATTGGGTAGAATAGTTGTGACACTTGTTTGAAATTACTATTTATGTGAACTTAGGTGATATGTTATTAAAGTTGAGATATTAGAGCACCTCCAACAGCTCTTTTTCCCAGGTTCCTCCGCTAGCATGTAACTTTAAATATGAGTATTTTTCCAAAAATCATGTTTGGAGTTCGACATGCTGGAGTGACCATTACTTCAGATAACAACGCTACTTTGAATAATAACAATTGGTACGACTCTGATCAATGCGGAGGCAATATGGATTTTTACTACCGTTGGGTAGTCAAACGGCATTTAAGTGCATTTCAACCTTCGGAACTTGCATAAAAGAGCAATTGTGATGGTGCTAAAGAGCAATTTCCATCATACTTTATATCTAACTGGTCACAGGTTATTTGGATTGTTGGCCGTATTTCAAGTTGAAAAGAAAAATTGCTTTTCTGATTTACAAAACGTCATATTGACACATGGAAATTCTCAAAACTCCCCAGCGGTAGTTAACTACCGTTCTGCAAACTGATAGCAGTTAACTGTCGCTGGTGTCAGCGGTAGTTAACTGTCGTTGTGTTTGTAAGATATTCAAGTCAATAGCCAGAATCCAACCACTCATTCATCACTCACTCTCTCTCAAAATTTCAATTTTCTTTCACTCTCTCTCTAAAAAAAAATCTACCAAATCATCCAAAAAAAATTACACTAAATCACAAGTAATCACTTAGGCTATTGTCATAATTTTTAGTTAGTATATATGTTTATAATTTTAGTTGTAGTTTAATTTTTAGTTTTTGATTTATTTTTTTAATAGATTTATGTTGTAGATCTGAAATGTTATTAGCAAATACTATGAATACTTGTTATAATGAAGTGTCAAGGAATGAACTTTGTTCTTTTGACACTTGAATACTGTCATCTAAACCAATCCTAACAAAAATTTAATCTTTTGAATGGAACTATAGAAATGTCGGACGAACGCTTGAGTCCTGTTGTTTAGCAAGTTTGAATTTACCCCATTCAGGGGTAAGACAATTGTTGTAGTTGGAAGGTACATTTCCGAATGTAATGTGATAACATATATAATTGATTCTGCATAATACATGTTGTTTTGAATGGAACAATAATTAATTTATTTATTCACTTTTCGAATTTATTTATTCATTACAGAATTTTAATTATTCGAATTCACGTTAGATTTAATTAGTTTTTATTCGAATACGCAATTATTCAAAACGTGACTTTAATCGAAATTATTCAAAACGTGACTTTAATCGAAATTATTCAAAACACGATTTTTATTCAAAAGCACCATAATGTCAAGGAAAATGTAGCTAAATGCGCGCGACATATAAAAAAACATAAAAAAGATCCAAAACAATTAGGTATAGAAGCCACTAAATTCAAGCATCTTCCTCGTCACACAAGTCAATCGGGTTGCCAGCGAAAGTCCCTGGGGCACCTGCTTTTGGTTGAGCACCAAAATAGCATGTCCTCCTGCTTCTCCTCAACCTCGACTGATTGTACACCAACACCTTCGAATCCTTCTTTTTGACGGAACCATCACATGTGTTTTCGTGCCATGTCATAGCCAATTTTTCTTTCTTCTTGTCATCACCATCCTTTTTGTTCAACTCAACGTTTCCCTGATTTTGAGACATATCTCATAAACAAATTGGCGATCAAAACCTACATCATGTCGTAACAATTCTACAATAATTCATCAAAACCTAAACTAATCCTAAAAATTATACCATAACTAATCGTAACAATTCTATCACAAATTCATCATAAGATTCTATCACAAAAATTCATAACAAACCTAAACTAATCGTAACGATTATACAACAATTCATCATAACCTAGACTAATTCTAACTATTCTACACCAATTCTAATTATTCTAACAATTCTAACCTAAACTTATTTGAAATATCCATTAAACCTAAACCTAAACAATTCTAACCTAAACCTAAAGCTAAATTATCATAAAATCAAAACCTAAACCTAACAATTCCAACAACCTAAACTATCATAACATCATAAAATCAATAAAACCTCTATAATCGCAATTTAACCAAAAAAAACTAACAAATCAATCACAAAATAGCAATGTAATAGGATGGTAACTACTTGATTTTATGAGCGAAATTGACGTTGAATCCGCAACAATTGGGAAATTTGGCACCTCTTGAAATTCAATCCGCAACAATGGAGTTTTGAAAACTCTTACGTCTGTTCTTTTCTTATAACAGAACGCAACGGCAGTTAACTACCGTTGAGGCCAGCGGCAGTTAACTGTTGCCGGTTAGCTCAACGGTAGTTAACTACCGTTGGGGACTTTAACGTAATTTTTATGTGTCAATGTGACGTTTTTGAAGTTAGAAGAGCAATTTTCGTTGAAAAGAATGATCACAAATTTGATTTGTCGGTGTTTTATTTGATTAAAATACAATATATGGTTTTGATTAGTAAAAGATCATCTCTAACTAATTGACCAATAAAAATATTTGTCTCGTGTATATTCATAAAATAAATTATAGTTTTTTTAAGAGATAAGTTATAATTAGTGTATTATAACTTCTCTCAATTTTATCACTAGATAATCAAAAGATACAGTATGATTGTAGCGTACATGGGTTTTTTCAACTAAATAAAGCAACACTGTAGGGCAACTAAAACTCAAACAGCAACACTGAGGAGGCCAGTGAGGGTAAAACATATATTTACTTAATTTTCTGTTGTTAAAAGTTTAGTGAGTGAATCTAAATCATTACTTGTAGTTCTATTTCTATCGTAACACATTTACACATAACTAGCAAGAAACCCTTCACCCACAAAGATGTATAGCTAGGTATTCTTCTATTCTTTGCGCCTATGCTTTGTGCTTGCACAGTCAAGTTACTTCTGATTGATTTCCTTCCCTATGTACCTGTTAACAATCCCGAAAAAATAATTAAACAAATTGCAATCACATATAGAATATAACATACTTTACACTGACTCTACCTATAGTTCAAAGGCAAACTATATATAATGGTAAGGAGTAAGGCTGTCAACAAAGTAGGTAGTATACTAGTATAGGTTTGTGTAACTTCTACTTGAAGGATGTGAGCTAGTTTTTGGGTAATCTGGTATAAGATATAACAAACAGATATGGAGATGCTAGAAGAAAAATGCAATTAATAATTAAAATTACTCTAAAAGCTTACCATAATTTTGGTGCACCTTTGTAAAGTTATAAATGGCTTTTATTAAGGAACCGTATCTCATGAAGTTCAACAACCCCATATGCCTGCAAGAAACATTACTCGGAATCTATTCAACTAAAAAATAGAAAAACGAAGCTATGTATAAAATGCAACTTCTCATACTAACATCACATGCAAC
>Ga0315915_1006165_pt1 | contig 14746 bp, 6 predicted proteins | sample MpolbnodulesMG_FD_207738 | JGI IMG/M metagenome (GOLD analysis project Ga0315915, IMG submission 207738) | Medicago polymorpha root nodule microbial communities from Los Angeles, California, United States - branched nodules | ecosystem: Host-associated > Plants > Roots > Nodule | place: USA... | reverse complement strand
ATTATAACATGTAAATCTACTCAAAAACTAAACTAATTTAAATCTACTCAAAAACTAAACTAATTTAAATCTACTAAAAACTCAAAAAATAAAAAATTATAACAACTAAATGTAAGTTATAGCTTTATGATGACTTACTTGTGATTTTGTTGAATAAATTTGGTAGGATTTGGTTGGGTTTTTTAGAGAGATTTTGGGAGAGATTTGGAAAATTTTGGTAAAATGAGAGTAATAATGGATGTGAGAGAGCTTCTACCAGTTTTGTAGCAGAAACGCATCGGCAGTTAACTGCCAAGGTTTTTCTCGGTAGTTAACTGCAGCCGATTTTTCTCTTGTTATGTGCAAGTTTTTTGGTTTATTTGGGGCTTCCAAGTTGTCAAAGTTAAAATAGCAATATATTATGTGTTTGCTGGAATGCCACGACAAATATGAGTTATTTGAAAAAATAAGGTTTGGCTAGGTCCTGCTAGAATCATCTTTTGCTACCCTTTCATGTTTTGGTTGTCTTTTATTTTGTTGATCAAAGTTGACACTATTGAGACCACATATAGTCGAAACCCGCCTGCAGCAGTAGCCAATTTGATCTGTAGCTAGATAAATAAAAATACTCTGGATTCTCTACTATTTGTTGTCATTGATTGTGGAAGGAAGATATTTCAATGCAAGGGGATAGGTTACAGATGCTGATTTAGTGGCAAAACGTTGGCCTCTAGTCAATCTTTAGTTCCATATGATCATGTCTTATTAGATTTTAGTATTGGAACTTTTCTTTTAAGCATGTGGAGACTGTCCAAAAGCTTTTGTGTCATCTTCAATGTAATCTTGTTGGAATTATCCTTCAATGAATGAATATTTATTTACTGTAAAAGAAAATAAAAAAAAACTTCTTTAGAGGATCTTAGGCTTCAAGCTTTCCTACTTCATAAGACCAACTATTTTCGAACCCTAAAGGAGAATCATCAAATATGCAATTGATAGAGTCATATACCTGATAATCTTCTTGGTCTCCATTCAAAAACACTTATGTTGATTCCTCAAGTTTCAAATACCTTTTATTAGCATGAATAGTAATATCATTTGATTCTTGATTTAGAATCAATAGGGACAAGTGCAATCAAACAGAAGAATCAATAGAAAAAAGTGCAATCAATCAATAGAATCAATACGGAGAGAGACAATCAATCAAAAGAATCAATTCAGAGAGAGACAGTCAAACTTAAGAAACCAAGAGGGAGAGAGGCAATCAAAGAGAAGAATCAAAGAGAGGAGTAAACATACTAAACCAATGAAACCAAAGAACCAATGCAAATTGAACCAAATAACCATCCTTGATCAAATCACCATTAATCAAATCATATCCTTATGAAATCCACCAATCACAGTACTAACAATTCCATCATGCGAAGAACAAGGAATTAAAATGGAGAAAAACTAATGGATTTTAAAATAAATCTATAGAGAACAACCGTGACAATTGGTTAACAAATAGTAATCCAACCAAAAACAAAAAATCCCAATCCAACCAGAACCAACACATTAATATCCAAGTGCCATCAGTACTCAACTGAATCTTTGAATCAAAAAGTTTACCAATAAATCAAAACGCAAAACATATACATTCCCATTTTTTTGAAATTTAACAACAGAATAGAGGTGAATAATTCAAGGAGGATCGAAACATGCCCTTGATACCATGTTAACAATATTTAATAAAAAGGAAAAAATAACACAAAATGGCTAGAATTTTATAAAATATAGATGGCTTAACATTACAAAAGATTATAGGAGAATGTTAACATAAACCTAATCCTTTACTAACTTAATAATATATAAGCTCAATATTTTAAATTCAATATTTTATTATCTAACAGATTTTATCTACGTCCAATATATCACCTATGTGTTGGAAATTTTAGGTCTTAATAAAAACAGATTTCATAAAACATGTTCAACGATTATGAAACGATTATGAATTAATAGCGGAAGCAAATAAAACATTTGAACATGAATATGAACGGATCTACAACATGTTTGATTTATCAAGGATATTAAGAATTAGGGTATTAGGAATACCTGGAGATGAAGCTTTGGTGGCAGCCCTCTCGACAACAACGATAAAGAGATGAGGTGATCTGAAACAAAGATCAACATCAACACGGTTAGCGGCAGCTGATGGTTTTCTTTCTCAACCGGTACCTTTATGCCTCAAGTTCTCTTCAGAAGGGGAGAAGAGAGAGTATGCTGTGTACGGTGTATTGGGGACGATAGCCTCTTTTATATTGGATGACCATTAGGATTTCCCATTATTCCGTTAATGGGTCATCCGGACATCCACTCATTAAGTCCATATCAACTAATTAAATATTTAATTAATTATCCAATTAGAAATCAAATTGTCTTATTATTTAATTTGATCACTAATCAATTAAGGCTCACAATTAAATATAATTACCTTTATTATTACGATATTTGCCCACATAATGATATTGGAATATAATTAAATATAAAATATTCCACCACTACGAATTTTCTATTTTTGAATCCCGTCTACACTCTGAGTCATGGAATACTGCGAGACTATTTCATATTGATTTTCGTAACCCAATTCAAGATAACACAAAGAGGGTTGACCCAATCACTATCACCAATAAATAAATGAGCTTTAGTCAAAAAAAGACGACCTGATCAATGAGCTATTTTTCAACAAAATAAAGTAAGATTTACGAACAATCCACATGGTATGTCCTACCAAAGTTCTATAAATACCATTCCTCACCATGTCATAAACCGCATCACAAGTTAACTAAGTTGTATTCATATTATACATTAATTTCTCCTTTCATTTTCTTCTTGCATATTGTCCCTTTTTAATTATCTCAATATATATCATGGGTGTTTTTACTTTCAATGATGAACATGTCTCAACCGTGGCTCCAGCTAAACTATACAAAGCTCTTGCAAAAGATGCTGATGAAATCATCCCAAAGGTGATTCCAGCTGCTCAGAGTGTTGAAATTGTTGAAGGAAATGGTGGACCTGGTACCATCAAAAAGTTATCCATGTCTGAAGGTAATTGATTAATAGCATATACTATATCCCTAAAAAAAAGCTTTATTAATTAGTAATTCAATAGACATGTTAAGAAATCATATACTCACTTGTATTTTTGAAATAGATTTTGAGTGTTGAAGGAGACCAATGATATATACATAAACTGAGTCTATATATAAATAATAAGCTTCAAGAAACAACTAATTTCCATGGAAAAAAATATATATATAAGATACTTCATGTAAGATTCAAGAGAACCACTATTTGTATAAACTACAGTTGGTTGAAAGGGAACTATTGTGAGAGTGTTGCTTGTTTTCATTATATATAGTAGTTATATATTCAAATGAAATGAATGATCAAATTAACACTATAATTTAGTTAAAATTATTTCAAATATCAAAATATACTTGTATTGTCAAGATTAAATTATGTAATTTTCCATGTTTTAAATTTTGTGGTAAATAGGTCATTTTCAAAAACTAATAACTTATTCTAAATAAGACTTGTATTCGATAATTATAGTAAGATCAAGTTTCTGATCAGCCCAACAAAATGTGTTGTCTAAACTATAACATTCACATTATGTTATAGTAAAATGAGACTTAACAATCAAGTGATTAATGATATCTACGTTAGAATTGATCTTTGATTGAAATAATTTTTAGTCAAACTTTACTTCTATTTTGAGCGAACAAACTTATATAAATTATGATGGTTGTATTGTAGGCGGCAAAACCGACTATGTGCTACACAAGTTAGAAGCAGTGGATGAAGCAAACTTGGGATACAACTATAGCATTGTAGGAGGAACAGGGTTGGATGAAAGTTTAGAGAAAGTTGAATTTGTGACAAGTATTGTGGCTGGATCTGATGGTGGATCCATTGTTAAGATTTCAGTGAAATACCACACCAAAGGTGATGCAGTTCTATCTGATGCAGTGCGTGATGAGACTAAGACCAAAGGAACTGGGCTTATCAAGGCCATTGAGGGTTATGTTTTGGCAAATCCTGATTACTAGATAATTAAATACTTGGTTTAGTTTTGGTTGTTTGTGTCATGCCAATAATAATTAAAGTCTATGATATGGTTGTTTGATTTACATCATGATTTCTAGCTCGTACATGTGTATGGGCTTTGTTGTTTGAATACAAAAATCTATGTGTTGATGTTGAGGTTTTGTACCACCTATAAATTTCTGTAATAAATAATGGAGAAGAATTTTCTAGCACTTTCCGTTCGGTATTCTAATTTTATATGCCTTAACCATTATTGCTGCACCAATTGCCTCGACCATAAATTGTGACTTGTGACGCAACTTTAAGAAATTTTTTCTTCTCAATTTTAAAATCTCTCCTAAACTCACCCTGGTGGTAGTTAAATGTCATTCGGCCATCGGTAGTAGTTAAGTGTCGTTCGACACTTTTTAACGTGGTTCAATTGCTTTTTAAATCGGTCAAAATTACTAGACTCGTGGCTTTGTGGTGGCCTCGACATTTGAATGACTAGAGACTCTAATGTTTATCTTCTTGAAAAGCTTGTATCTGATTTTCTTCAAGGTGCCAACAGTTAGACATGACAACAAAACTCATACCCACGGGTACCCGCTTGAACCGAACCCAATTTAATGGAATTTTCCGCTTTGATTGGGTTTGGGTATGAGTTTGGGATTTCTTGGATTTTAAAACACGTGTACAAGACGAGTAACGGGGATATAGGTACCCACCCCGAACTCATACCTAAACTCGTTCCGAATGTAGAAAATCAATTTATTACCCCTTTTATATAAATCAAAAGTCACACCCTAAATCATTTCACTTACACAGTCAGAGTCTCAATCTTTCAGATGTATCCTTGGTCACTCCACCACCATATATGGTTCCCCCACTTGCACAACTTTTGGCCCTTTTTATGCTAATGTAGTCTATGTTCTCACTAAAGATTTGTCTCTAAAAATAGTGAAGTTTTTTCCACTATCCCTCCAAATTTTGATACCATCCATACTCAGCTTCCTCAAGCCATTGAGGAAGCTATCAATGCTGAAATGATTAACCTTATACTTCAATGCAATTTCAGCACAAAATTTGCCTTTGTTGGTCGGAAAACACCAATGGGATCTACACAATCAAAGTCGGTTTTACCTGGTTTTTGAAACAGAGAGTGTAATTGCAACAACCATTTCTTGGTCTTAGATTTGGCGCTTTCATTTTTCAGAAAGAAAAAAAAATCCTAGTGTGGTTGACCTATAAAATTGTTTCCCCTATTTTGTCTCTTTGAACCATAAGAACCTAGATGTTACTATCCTTTGCACTTGTTGATCTTCCTTCAAGGAAACCTTTCTCCATTTCCCAGGAGATTGTAAAAACATAACTCATCATTAGCTCGTTTTGGAATTTACTTTAGCTGAGTTTTTCTTTGATCTTGATGCCCTTAATTGGTTATAGAAATGGCTCACTTCTCGTAATATCAACATCTTCGCCATTGGTGTGTGGTGGTCGTTGATGACATGCTGTCATTACGTAATTTTGGAACTTATTTCGTCAAATTTGATAGAGTTTAGAGCAATATGAATGTCCAGAAGCGACAGAAAAGCGAAAAAAAAAAAACCAAGAGCATGGAGCAGCAAAACGCGTCACGATGGCTTATGCCGTGACGCGATTTTATAGGCAGAGAGGAAGGCTTTTGAATTGCTTAAAATCGTGACACGATTGCGGGAGGCATGTCACGATTGGAAAGAAGGATCTCGAAGGACTCCAGGTTGTTATGAAATCGTGACACGATTAAAAACAGTCGTGGCGCGATTCTCGATCAAAAAAGATTTCTTATTTAAACAGAAGCCAGTGCCAGAAGAAGGGGTTACGATTTTGGGAGATCTAAAGTGCGATTTTGAGACCTGAAGACTGTTCGAAGGGCGATTTCATCATCCTTTACTCAGTTCATGTATGTTTTAATTAATTCCTTGATTATGCTATTTGTAAACTCAATTATGAGTAGCTAAATCTCTCAGAGATTAGGTCCGAGATAAATCTGTGTAACCCTAATTGATCTATGTTGCTGTGAAACTCTATTTATTATGAATGACAATCTAGTTTTTATTCAATTCAATTGTTCTTAATGCTTTTTATATCCTGATCAAATATAACATGATTTAGTGAGAATAAATGACTACTAACCCTAGCTTTCGACTTAGACCAAATTGAATTGTTCTAATAAACATGGTTAGTCTAAGAATGGATAATCGTTTATTAGTGATGTTAGGTTAATGTGCATAAAACCTTCAAAGATTATTAGACCACCTAAGGAATTAGGGGCTGTAGTTGCGAAGAGGGTCCTAACTCAAGGGATTGATTAGGACTATTTTGTTAATTATCGTGGAACTAGAGAATCATTCGTAAGGAATAGGTACAGTCTACCAATCAGGAAAACACTAGAGGTTTCGACAGACCTGATCTCATCTCTCTCTCAATTTTCTTAATCAATCTTATTTTAAGATTACTTGATTTAATCAATCAAACCAAACCAACCGCCTAGTGGCAATTTAAAAGAAACTTTATACATCCTTTTTAATAACGTAATTGAATTCTTGAGATCAAAACCAGTCCTTGTGGGAACGATATTTTTACTACTTCGATAGTATTTGGTGCACTTGCCAAAACTCTATCAGTCGTCTTCAAGAAATATGAACTCTAGTTTTTTGAATACCACAATCCATACTTACCTTTTAGCCTTGGAGGCTCATAATTTTTTGTCATTCTCAATTCTTGCTTCTCTATATCCCCGACCCAAAATCTTTAAGATATATAGGTTCAATGAAATTCTTCTTATCATAGTTGCACCATTATTAACGTTGATGGCAGCTATTTAGGTAACCCCATTAGAGTTGGGTCTAGAGGCATTCTCTATCACCCTTTTAGACCTTGGGTTTCAGGTTTCTTAGGTTACATTGAAGGTACATTTAACATCCTCCATGTTGAACTCCATTCTTTTCATCGGGAGTTGTTATTGGCCAAGAAGTTGAATTTTCAATTTGCTATTTGCTACGTGGATTTCCTCTAATGTGTTAATATCCTCGTATGACCAAATGCTAGATTTCATAACTATGATACATTGATTCATGACATCGAGGATCTTCTCAACCTCTACTTACTTGCTTCCATTGCTCAAACCCTCCACGAAGGAAATAGTTGTGTTGATTTCTTGGCTGAATTGGTGCTTCTGCTATCTTGGAACTCATGGTTCACACATCTCCTCAGACTCTACGGGAACTTAGTTTCCTATATTATAATTTATTTTTCTATTGTTTTGTTGTATTTTATTTTTGCTTGTCTAAGCTTTGTAAAGAAAAAACAAAGAATTAAAAAAATGGTATAATAACATACACAATTAAATACTTTTTATAAATAAATATATACACAAATACTTAAAAATAAGTCCATAAAGTTTTTAAAAATTAATCAATGCAATGACAGTTCAACGGTAAGAACTTGACTTTATAATATCTAGAGAGATGAAGTTCAAATACTCCCTCCGGTCCTATTTATAAAAGAAAGTTAGGTCAACAAAAGTTAATGTATTTAGACTGAATTTTTAACTAAATACATCAATTTTTGTTGACCCAAATTTCTCCTATAAATAGGACCGGAGGGAATATCATATTAGCCGGATGTAAAATAGATATCAATACTAAAGCATGTCAATAACAATTTCCTTCTGCAATGTGTGTGTATTTATATGTGTGAGTGTAAAACTCCATTTTCTTTATATATTTTTATATTTAAATTCATAATATATTCAAAGGACATAAAAATATCTCCAAATTTAAAGCAATGTGTCATTTATCATTTATGTTTAAATTAATCATGCAAACTCTGATATAAAAAATTATGTAAACCAAATGGACTTCAATTCAGTATTCCTTGCAGTCGGATAATTTGGCAAGAGAAAAATTCTATAAAGGAATCGAAGTTTTATGAATGATGAATGTGAAAGCATTAAATATACGATACATAGGTTGCAAATATTGAAACTTTGCCGTCCTTGAATTGAGTTCTTTATGCTTTTGTCCAAGTCAAACTTCGATTTTTAATTTCTTTGCCAATTTCTTCATCGGCCAAAACTTTTGAGCTAATAAGTCATTGATCTATATCTATATATCTATCAAAAGAAAAGTCATTATTGAGTTGAAAATATCCTTTTGAAGATATGCTCCACAATTAATGGTTTTGAAAAATAATACACGCTCTCTAATATGGACAGCTTTTAATTACACACTTGGTAACCGTACTTATTAATGTAGCACTGCTAGTAACAGATGGGAAACTTAGGTTTGATTATTTACTCAAAAGAAAATTGTGATAAGGAATCTGTTTCTGTACCTAGTACCTCCAAGAAACACTATCTTTTTTTACGGATCAAAGCTACATTTTTTGAGGTTAAGATCCTCTCCATTTGACAAAATAAATGGAGTTTGCAATTTGGAGAGAGATAAACACAAAAAATAGATGGTGGATCCTACCACTAAGTGGGTCCTACCACCATTAATTATATTTTACTTTTTTCAAGATTTTATGTGTTTTTATCTCTCCAAATGGAAGAAATGGAAAAAGACATAAATGGTAAAAAGTGTAAAGGAGCGCGAGTTTAAATATGTAATTCTTTATTTTTTTAACACTTAGTATATGTGAATTTAGTTGTTAGGTGTTTATAATAGAAAAAAGAAAACACTAGTTATCTATACTTGGTAAAAAAAATTACAAGTAAATGGCCAAAATTATAAGTGATAGTAATTTTTAAAAAGAAACGGTATTAAATGGATATTTGTTAGAATTTCGAAAAGGCCAAAATTAATTCTAGAAAAGTATAATTGATTTTAACATATTTGAATGTTTTAAAGTAGAATTGATTTTGTTTTTAAAATTAATTATACTTAAAGTTAAAATTTATACATTATAACTTCTTCAGAAAATGTATACCTTATAATTTCTACATTTGAATTTAGGCATAAATTTAGTGTTCAATTCACTTTTACTTAAATATATTAAAATATAAATTATTTTATATTTAACCTACTATTAATAAGAATTAACTATACAAAATCAATTCATTTAGAATCAATTTTTGTTATGTAGCAAAACCAAACAGAGACTAAGTTAAGTAGTTTGATTTCTTTATTCATAAAAAAGAAAAAGTAGAATGATTTCATTGTCGGCCTTCATTCCCATTAGTTTGATTATTGTATTTGTAATAAAAAAAGTAAAAAAATTGTTTTTTGTCACTACGTAAACAGTTCCCCTAGATTTTTTATTATTATTATTATTAATTTGTATGTGGCTATGAATGACTGGGTCTCCTTATTCCAGGATATCGACTTCGAAATTTTCATACATCAATCTTCATCCAATCTTAATAATGTGTTTGGATGTGAGAACAAAATGAAAAAAGAGAAATAGATAAAAAAGAACATGAGAAGAGAGAAAGAAAAAAAAAAGAGTAATGGAATAGATTTGAAACATTGATTGGTATAAAAGAATGAGATGAGAAACATAAGAGAAAGAGATGTTTTATTCTTTGAAAAGGACAAAAACATCCTCCATTATAAGTAAAATTGTAAAATATTGCTACTATACTATGCCATCTAAATTTTGTTATAAAAATTATCTTATATTAGTAATATAATAGTGTATATCTCATGAAATAAAGTGGAAAATGTTTTACTTTTTTATTGTGCTGAAGTTCCAAATTGTTAATGCGTAAAAAAGTACTGCATGTTAATTAAAGTATAAAGTATTTAAAAGAAAGGGGCACAACTGGAAATATGTAATTAATAGGTTGCTGCCCTGAGCTGAGTTTCTTGGCAAGAGGGAGAGGATTGAAAAAACTGTGGGTTCCATTTCAATTCTGACCAAATATTAATTCAAACTTAAATTCCTTTTTTTACGCAACTTTAAATGGATCTAGTGACTTTAATACCAAACATTTATCTTGTCAAAAAAAAAATATCTAATGAAAATTTAATACTATGTCACTTAGTCATGGTGTTCTAGACTAATTCACATTATAGTCTTTATTTTCTGAACTGAATTCAAGATTGTCCAAATCATCCACAAGGAGGATTGACCCAATAAATAAATACTACAGCTAAATAAGTTAGATTTTCAAGCAAGGTAGGTCCTACCAAAGTTCTATAAATAGTAACCCTCAATATGTTATAAACCGCATCACAAACTAAATTAGTTGTATTCATATTGTACACTTCTCCTTTCATTTACTTCTTGTATATTGTTCCTTTTTATCTTGATATATATATATCATGGGTGTTTTTGTTTTCATTGATGAACATGTCTCAACTGTGGCTCCAGCAAAACTCTACAAAGCTCTTGCAAAAGATGCTGATGAAATCATCCCAAAGGTGATTGCAGCTGCCCAGAGTGTTGAAATTGTTGAAGGAAATGGAGGACCTGGAACCATTAAGAAGTTGTCCATGTCTGAAGGTAATTGATTAAGAGCATATACTATATATATATATATATATATATCCCTAAAAAAAGGGCTTATTAATAGTAATTCAATTCAAGTGTACCAAAAAGAGTTGTTGAATTCAATTTTCTAGTATTTGAATAGGCATGTTAAGACATGGATACATAAAAGAGTCTATGAAAGTGCATAATGATAGACTATTTTGAAATTTCGATACATAAAAGGACTATTGTGACTATTCGTTACATATTCCGAGATCAAAATGACTATTAACCTGTTTTAAATGTTTTCAACTTAATGGTAAATAGGTCATTTTCAAAAAAAAAATTAACTTATTTGTAAATAGGTCCATGTTCATAAATGATAATAAGATCAACTCTATTTATAATCAGGCCAACAAAATATGTGGTCTACAACATATAACATTTACACAGTTGATTTTTTTCGGACTAGAGTTGATTGTTGGTATAGTGAAATGAGATTCAACAATCAAGTAATTAACGATAACCGGACATTCAGATCGATCGATGACTGAAACAATTTTTAGTCAAACTTTATTTATATTTGAGGTGGAAAAAAAAACTTATATAAGTTATGGTGGATACATTGTAGGTGGCAAAACCGACTATGTGCTACACAAATTAGAAGCAGTGGATGAGGCAAACTTGGGATACAACTATAGCATAGTAGGAGGAACAGGGTTGGATGAAAGTTTAGAGAAAGTTGAATTCGAGACAAGTATTGTGGCTGGATCTGATGGTGGATCCATTGTTAAGATTTCAGTGAAATACCACACCAAAGGTGATGCCGTTTTATCTGAAGCAGTGCGTGAGGAAACTAAGGCCAAAGGAACTGGACTTATCAAGGCCATTGAGGGCTACGTTTTGGCAAACCCTAATTATTAAGTATATGTATACTTGGTTGTGTTGTGTCATACGAATAATTGATGTTTATGATATGGTTGTTTAATAGTATACATCAAGATTTTACCTCAACAAAAAAGAAAAAGTATATATCAAGATTTCTAGTTCGTACGTTCATTTGTGTGGTCTATGTTGGATATTTTGAGGTTTGAGTGTTGTTTTGGGTGTTTAAAAACAAAAACCAATGTTGTGTTGGTGATGAGGTTTTGCACCATCTGTATTATGCAATAAATAATGCAAAAGAATTTTCTAGCACTTTCCGTCATTTTTTTCTTTTGAGGACTTTACGTCATTTTAATTTAATTTAGGATAACATCAAACTAACAGTACATATGGTTTTCAATTGGTTGAATTTTAAACTAGTACTGTCTACGGTTCAATTATTTAAACAATTTGGTTGAGTTTTGTCTTGAATTGATTTGAGCAAATTAAAGCAATTGAATTATGTTTTGAAAGTGTCATCATGTCCAATATGATTTTTAAAGAGCAATGATATATGAACAATCATTGGTGACAACTTTTCATGACAACTTCCTTTTTCACTATTTCTATTGGTTAAAAATAATAGAGACAGAAAAAGGAAGAGAGGGAATAAAAATATAATGTGAGTATAAGAGAGGGTCATCAAAAAGTTATTGCAAAATGATTGTACAAATATCATTTCTCATTTTTAAAACAGAGTCTGCCCCGTTTAAAAACCGCAAAAAAGAAATTAGAATACATCAAAACAACACAAATTTTACGATTCTAATTGAAAAAGATAACATTGTAAATAACCTCACAACACCTAAATTTCATTTTTCTTTAAAAAAAAAAAGTAAGTTAATAACATAAGGAGTAAAGGGTCATTTTGTCCCTTACTCTGCACCTTGATGTCATAAAGGTCTTTGACTCAAGATTAAATACAAAGTAGTTTCTGAATATATGCACTTTCATTATCATTTTAGTCTCTAACGTTAAATGATTTTGTTAACTAATGACGTGACAAAGGTTATATGCTAACAAAAAGAGTATAAGGTAGGGGTGTTCGCGGATTGGATTGGTTCGGTTTTGGGAGAAAAAATCATTTGATCCAATTACTTCGGTTTTGTTATTTGTTCCTCCAAATGATTTGGTTTTAAAAATTAAATCCAATCCAATCTGATCCAAAAAAATTTCGGTTTGGATTGGATTGGTTTTCGGTTTTCATTGTTGTATAATTTTTCATTTTCTCTTAAGAAAATATATTATTTTATTACATTTCATAAAAATGTAAGGTTACGAAAAAGATGAACAAGTAGAAAATAAATTAGTAGGTTAAGCTAAATAGTTACAAAATCATAAATTAATAATATTTCTTAAAAGAAAGAAAAAAAATCAACATTATTAAAAAACAGGTCTAGAAAATAGTTACAAGATTGTAAATTAAGGAATTTTTTTTAAAAAATTTCATATAATAATATATATACAAGTATATATTTCGGTTTGGGTTTGACTGGATTAGTTTATACAAAGGGAACCGAAAACCAATCCAATCCATTTAAAATTGCGGTTTTTTTTCGGTTTTTGGTTTTTCAGTTCGGCTTTTGCGGTTTGCATTAGATTGGATTGGACATGAACACCCCTATAAGGTGTCACATGGACTAAAGTGAAAGTAGAAAATGGTCATTTGGTCCCTGAACCGAAAATCAATATCCCCAAACACGTCCCAACAAAGTGTTGCTCTTCGTCAAGAATTAGGTCATCTTTCTCAATGAAGTTGTTATGTGGTTGCCGGAGGCTTGTTGTTAGGTCTCTGACTATGCATACTTACTATCAGTTAGATCCCTGCCAATAAACACTTACTGGCACACGACATTTATCATGCTTCCATGCAATGGCTGTTATTCCACGCCTACAACATTTATCATGCCTCCATGCAATGACCGCTATTCCATGAACACATATCATGCCTAAAAATGTGACAGCAAACGCTAAATATTAGCTAACAATTCATATAACAGGTGTGGCGTTATATCAGTGATTAATATAATAACTAATATGAAAATAAATACTGATTCAAGTGGCTTAAATTTATGTTTTGCAATCATACAACAGAAATCCACATGCTCATATACAAGGACACTATTTATAAATAATCAATTGAAGTTTAGTTGAATATGTATTCTTGAAGTTAACGTTGAGATTAAAAAGAAAAAACCTTGAACAAACTCAAGATATACAAATACATAATTTGGGAAAATCTGATTCATAACCAGACCTGAAAGCCTGAAACAATTCTTCGTATTGCTAGAATTGATAAATTGATATAAAATAGGATCACAGTAGGTCTACTTTGTGCATATAAGTGTTTAATGTCAAGGACCTTAGTGACAATAAGTGTTTACTGTCAGGGACATAACTAATAGTAAGTATGCATAGTCAGCGACCTAACAACAAGTCTTCCGCAACCAAATAACAACTTCATCAATGAAGACGACTCAGTTCTTGACGAAGAGCAACACTTCGTTGGAACGAGTTTGAGAATATTGATTTTCGGAGATATTAATTTTCGGTTTATGGACCAAAGTGATAATTTTCTACTTTCACTTTAGTCCATGTGACACCTCATACTCTTTGTCAGCATAAAACATTTGTCACATCATCAGCTAACAAAATTATTTAACGTCAAGGACTAAAGTGGTAATGAAAGTGCATATTCAGGGACTACTTTGAATTTAATCTCGAGTCAGGGGTCTTTGTGATAGCGGGGTGCTGAGTCAGAGACCAAAGTGACAATTTACTCTAATATAAAAGGACATGTTAACACCAATTCCCTTTTTACCGTATCTTCCACATTGTGGTAAAGGACTTTTTTCCACATTATAAAGGAATCTCTTTATTGCATCTCCAACAAAACACTATCCATGGTTGTTTTTAAGATTTTTGTGGCCTAAGACGAACCTATAATTTGGGTCCTAAATAATAAGTATATAAAAAAAGTTAATTTGCAAAGTGTGAAAATAATTTGCATGAAAAAGATAGTGTTTACTAGTTAAGTAACTATCTAACAAAAACATCAAGCTTCATACAAAAAATATTGAATTTTTTATTTAGTATTCAAATGCTCATACTAATACAAAACAATTCATACAACCATTTCTAGATATAAAGTCAAAGTCACACATAATTGTGTGTACATCAATATGTTCAATCATATGTTTCTCAACACAAAAAATGACTAGATCATTCAACATTTCTTATGACAATAACGATCTCAAGCAATGTTCAATAATTTTAACATTGAAAAACTTCTTTCTGCAGATGCCACAGTTAT
>Ga0315915_1006164_pt1 | contig 14748 bp, 17 predicted proteins | sample MpolbnodulesMG_FD_207738 | JGI IMG/M metagenome (GOLD analysis project Ga0315915, IMG submission 207738) | Medicago polymorpha root nodule microbial communities from Los Angeles, California, United States - branched nodules | ecosystem: Host-associated > Plants > Roots > Nodule | place: USA... | reverse complement strand
ATGTGTGGGGGCAAGAGAAACGAAAAACAAGGCCATGATCAGTGCAATATTTGTGAAAAAGCTCATTATTATATTCACCGCCATTGTCACATTGAAATGTTTTGACTTTTTGCAAAAATTGAGTTTGAATGATTTGAGTAAGTGACTTGAACGTTTCAAACACATGAGATTTTCTGCTAATAGGAAAAGTCCACAAGAAGTTTGTAAAGTCATCTAAAAATAAGACATAATATTTATGACCAGCAGAACTTAAAATTGGAGACGTCCATAAATCACTATGTAAAATATCAAAAGGCATCAATGTCGTAGTTTGAGAATCAGAAAATGGCAATTTAACATGTTTGCCTAAAACACAAGAGTCACAAACAACAGAAGAATTAAAAGGTTCACAATATATGAACTTATTTTTGCGAAGTGAATTCAAAACAGACACGCTAGGATGACCAAGACGGCTATGCCAAAGACCGGATGTGAGACCGGCAAAACTGGAAGGAGTGGTAACTGGATAAAGATCTCCACGACTGTCACATCTGAGAAGGGTGATCCCCGTCTGAAAATCAGAGACAGTGAAACCAAAAGGGTCAAAGGAAACAGAAACATTGTTGTCAGTAGTGAGTCGTCTCACAGAAATTAAATTTTTAATAATTTTCGGGGCATGCAGGACATGGTTAAGGTGAAGGGGTTGGTGAGATGTGGTTAGTTGTGTGTGTCCGGTGCCGTGAATTGGAATTCCATGGCCACTGCCAACAATAACTTTCTGATTTGAATTACTTATTGGAGAATAAGACGAGAGATTACCTTGTGATGCGGCCGTGTGAGATGTTGCGCCAGTATCCATGTACCACTGATTATCAGGAGTGTGAAATGACATGGTGTGCATTGCCGTCTCAATGTCTGTCGGTATCTGAGATGAGGTAGAGGCTGCATACACCTGAGGACGCTGTCCTAGAATGCCTGGCTGCTTAGGAGGACCGGTAGGACGTGTCCATTGAGACGTGGGATACGGACACGGAGGCATAGCCCATGGTGGTGGAGTCCAACCCCATTGTTGCCAGGATGGATATTGTTGTTGCTGCTGCCAACGAGGAGCGGACCAAGGTGAGGGTGCGTTGGAAGCGCCAGACTGAGGTGCACTGCGGTTACCACGTCCCCCTCCGCGACCCTGATTGCCACGGGAGCGAGAACGGTTGCCGGGGCGGCGGTTGCTACGCTGAGAGGTGTCTTCAGCAGGTTTCGGTTAACTGGTGTGCATGGCAGCATGAGAGCCGGTGTTTGCCATCTTAGCCATACCGGCTTCTTCCAAAGTGAGCATGGAGCGAGCCTGATAGAATGCAGGAAGAGGATTACTCTGGCGAATCAAGGTGGCAACACTGCGGTAAGCTTCTGGAAGACCCGATATCAGTTGAAGAACCAGACGATGATTGTTGACAGGAGAGCCGACATTTCTCAACTGGTTAGAAAGCATCTTAAGACGCTGACAGTAAGCAGAGACATTGGGGAAATCCTCCATGCGAGTGTTGGAGAACTCTTGCTCAAGAGTAACAGCACGAGCATTTTGATTATCCTGAAAAATAGCTTCCAAACGATTCCACGCTTCTATGGCAGTGGAGTTGGGTTCCAAAATAGTGGTCAACAAATCAGTGGAAATAGTGGAATAAATCCACTGTAGAACGGTGGCATCAAGAGTGGTCCATTGTTCATATTCGGTGTCAGTAGAGGCTGGTGGTGTTGTTCCTGCAGATGGGACAATGTGATGCAGGACTCGATGTGAGCGAGCATGAATGCGAAAAAGTTCAGCCCATGTTCCATATTGATCTTTTTCCATCTCAAGAATAATAGGAATGTGGTTCCTAATATTGGAGACGGCAAGGGCGGGATGGAACTCCGTTTTGGAACCTCGGTGCTTGGTGAGTGTGGGCTGGACGGAATCACCAGTAGCAGCGGCGGATTGGCGGGTCTCTGCGTCACTGTGTGCTGAATGGTCAGAATCAGACATGGCTGCAGGTGGAACAGTGAAAACACGGAAACAGCAGAGATGGCTGAGAACACGTGAAAACAGGGAAACACGTATCAAAAACAAAATCACGTATGACGGTAGAGAACCGTTGTTGATGGCAGATAAATGGTGGAGAAGAACAGGTGTGGTTGAAGATTAGGAAGCGGAAAACGTGATCGGAATCGCGTGGGCCCTTGTGCACGGTGGTGTGCGACGGCGGCGGCGCGAACAGAGGCAGGAGGGGATCGCGTGTTCGGCGGCGGCGGCGGTACAGAGGACGGTAGTCCTGATGTGCGGCAAGCTGTAGGGTGGGAGAAGAGGCTTGCGGCGGTAGAATCAAGGTGGGAGAGGAAGAAACACGTTTCTGCGTTTTGCTTCTGGCTTCCCCTTTTTCTGTTTTTTTTTTTTTTTTTTTTAAAGAGAGGGATCGGTTAGGAATGATACCATGTAAGATAATGGAATGCTTGCCTTGTTATTCACTGAATAGAATATATATATATACATGTGTAGGTCAACTATCATATTGCCTAATTACAGGGGAATGATAATTACTAATGATGACTAATTATCACAAATATTAAATGGCTAATATTCTATTCTATCAGATTCCTCATACCTTCGAGAAAAAATCTTTCTTAAACATAGATTCCTCATTATTTAACAAGGAAGTTTGCATTAGGTATTGATGATTCTTGGCTATTAAACCTAACCTTGTTCCTAGATATCAAATTCAATATATGATCAAATTATAACAAGCATTAAGAACAAAGTGAAATCATCAAGGTCGATGAATAACTAGATCATGTATATATAAATCAAAATAAATACATGAGAGTATGATTTATTGCATATATTCTAAACAAAGAGAAGTTTAACTAATCATTATTATTGTATGTTGTGTATTTCATACAAAATCACACCAACGAATAACATGTGGAGTAAAGAAAGTGGTAATCAATGAATAAAGTGTCTCCAAACAACAACAACAAAAACAGGCCTAAATCTAAGTGTAGAGCAACACCACAAGCATAATCAAAGCAATAAAGATAAGCAATGAAAGAAAGGAACAAACACACCAAGATGGTAACCCAGTTCGGTCCAATATGACCTACTCTGGGGGAGAGAGCAGTCATCCAATCCACTAAGATGAAAGTGTTGCAAATGAGTTACAAGAGAATAGCTTAAAAGCTCACAAAAGAACAAGACCTAATTTCTACCCATTTTCATTTCACCCACACTCTCAATGAATCCTAAGAGAAAACACAAAAGGAAGCTTTTGATCCTTCCAATGGTGAAATCTCACTACCCAAGGTGTTTACAATGTTTCCCAACTCAAGAAAACCTCACTACAAAGACACTTAACCCTAAAGTTACCTCCTTTGTAATCCAAGTTTCTCTCACTTCAAGCTCTCCTTCAAAAAAACTGCAAAGAAACACTTATATAGTACACAGTAACAGACACAATCGCGTCACGCCAGTGAACAATCGTGTCACGATTGAAGCGTACGACACAAGATACAACGGCCTTATCCAAAAATTGTGTCACACCAGTACTAAATCGTGCCACGATTTCCCTCCAGCAGAAACCATCCGTTCTACCAAAAAAAATCGCGTCGCGCCTCCCAAAATCGTACCACGATTTTGGTCTTCACAAAATCAGAAATTTGAAGTCAATTTCAACATTGTAGCATCACAAGATCATGGCATATGAAAGAATGATCCTCAATGACAAATTTCAAAACCTCTCCCTCCCTCTTCCTCTCCCCCTCTCTCTCTCACACACTTAGGTTGGCTTGGTGGTATTTACTTGGGACCTGGAGTGTGCTCCTCCTCAAGGTTTCAAATTCAATTCTCCCGGTACCAATTTAGTTGAACTAATTTAACTTTTTAAAATAAAATATCAATTTTATTTCGTAAGATAAAATTTGATTTTAATCTTATGCTCTTCCATCTCCATCAGTGTCTGGATTATGGAGGATATGTTTGGTGAGGGACACTAGAAGCATTCAGAACCTATTGAAAATAAAAAAGTATAAGTTAATTAGAAACTCAACTTGATAGTTATTTTCATAATATTGAAAAATGAACTCGAAGAGTAAAATATAATATACATGTCTTATAACTTGTAAAATGTCATTCACATATTCTTCAGAAAATTGATTTAGAATCAATGTCATAACATTTACCAACAACACAAATGTCTTCTCGAGATGTTTTTTTTGTTGAACAAAGAAAATCAATTCATTTCATTAGCCAAAAGATACCAAATACATGACGATACATCATAAATAGTGGGGTCAAGATCAGAAAGGGCTCCCCTCGCTAATTCGTGAGTGACCCCATTAACTTGCCTCATATTAAACTTGACATGCGAGTTTTGAAAACTATCCTGAAATATTCTATACTGGCAGTAATAATACATCCAAGTTCACTATCATCATCTACCCATGTATGAAAGGAATCCATGACCTGCTTTGAGTCTAAAACAAAGTCAACATTATCAAAGTGGAAGTTTGATACCACTACAAGAATTAATGGCTTTAGCAGCATGTATTTGCGTCATATGTAACCCAACCGTGTCTCCTATCGTAACATCACACAAAGGAGAAAACCAATCAGTTCACGCAAGCACAAAGTCACTAGTATCATCTCTAATACACACTCCAATACCAACTCGGTTAAGTGAGGAGGAGAAGGAGGCATCAATATTGCATTTGTACCTACTCCTCGCTGGTGTTCCCCATTGAATCATATCATGTTTGCTTGGCTCTTGATGAGATACGGTTGAAGTTTGTGCCACCTGCATTTCTAATGGTTTACGCGGCTTTCCAGTCTTCTAGGAGAGTCTTTGCTCTAATCATAATGTGATCATTCGTCTCATCTTTGTGTTGCCATAACTTTAGGTTCTTTCGCTTCCAAATGCTCCACATAATTGTAGCAAAAAGAGTGCATTGTGAAAGGTTAAGAGTGGAAAGCATAGTAAAAACCACCGCATCCAAGGGCGGATCTATATAGAGGTGAGGGTGTGCACCTGCACACCCTGAAATTTCAAAATTTGCACATATAACCTTATATTTATTGCACTTTGCATACCCTGAAAATTTCTCTTTGCACCCATGGTTCACTATTTCTGTCACAAAAATAAAAAACTGAAGAAAGAAGTGAAGGGGAATCGTAACCTAGCATGCTGGAAAGGAGAAGTGGAAGGAGTATAAAACTAGAAATGAACCAGAGAAGAAGATGAGGGAGACTGCAACTTTTGTTCAAAGGGTCTTGTTAACGAGTGCCCCCGGGGCACTCTTTAAGCATCCCAAATTTAGAAATTATTCTTTTCAAAAGTCAACTATTACAATTTTCAATGCATTCATTACATAACTTTTCATATAAAACTTGTCATTTAAAGTGCTTAAAGAGTGCCCCAGAGGCACTCTTTAACATTTCCCTTGTTTAAATGATGAGCCAACAATTAACTAGGGTTTTGTATGTATCTTATTCATGGACTTGGGCCAAATGTTATTTTAGGGCAAGAGTGGTTATTAACATATGTTTCATTTTCTTACCCCGTATGTAACTTATAAGCATTCTTTTGGATTTTTTGTTTTGTTTGACAAAACTACACTTTTGGATAAATTAAAGGGTCTTGTTAATCGATGTCTCCGGAGCACTGGTTAAGGAAACTAAAAATGAAAGTTTTAAAGTGAAAATAACACTTTTTATGCTTTTGAGGAGTTGACAGCACAAGTTCCGATGCAATATTTATTACATTTGATTCCTTAACCAGTGCCCTGAGGCACCGGTTAACATTTCCTTAAATTAAAAGATGGAAAATAGTTATTATTATGGATATTATTATGTATACTCATTGTATGTATTACTATAGTCTTTATAAATATTACTACTATATATTAGTGTAGGTTTCTTGTAAAATATATATATAACGGTGTAGGTTTTTTCTTCTAAATGTATCCTTTGTTTAATTTTTTTTATTTTTTTATAATTTTATAGTTTTACTTAATAAACCAATTTTCTAATTTTAGATCAAATCCAAAATAATATAAGTATAATTCAAATTTAAATAAAAAATAGTAATTAATATAAAAGAAAAGTAGTCTTGACGAGAAAAAAAATGATTGAATTTGCAAAGTTTTATCTACATGAATTTTTTTGCACCCCCTGGACCAAGGTCCTGGATCCGCCACTAACCGCATCTATGTTATAATTTTGTCTAAGAGCTCGATCAATCTTATCCCAAAGATGAGCCTTACGCCAAATATGCATAGCAGTGGGACACTCTAAAAGGACATGAATGTTATCTTCATAATTGCTATCACAAAGCACACAATTAATGGGACAGTGCATACCTTTACTGCTTAAACGAGATCTGGTAGGAAAACAACCCCGACAAACACGCCAAACAAGATTCTTAATCTTTGGGGGTACTTTTAATCTCCAAATAAGTTTCCATCGGCCTGGTAAGTGGAGACGAGAATTGTCTGCAATTTCAGTAACACAAATTCTATAGGCACTACGCACCGAGTACATACCATTCTTCTCGGCCTTCCAAATTAACTTATCTCCAGTAACCAGAGGTTGTAATGGTGTATTTAAGACCAATTGTGTTGTGTTATTATCAAACAAGTTATAGATTAAGGGAGCATTCCATACCTTATGCTGCTTATCAATAATGTCTTTCACTTTAGCATTAGTTAGTGGCGCAAAAATAGGGTTGTCGTCGGCAAAGAACATGCCATCTTTAAACCACGGTGCACCAAACAAAGGGATGTTCTCTCATGTACCTATGCGCCATCTTGCCCCTCTTTTCACAACCATTTTAGCGTTGAAGGTGCTTCTCCACACATAGCTTGGGTTACTTCACAACCTTGACCTTAAAAAATCATTGTTAAGAAAATAACGAGCTTTAAACAAGCGAGTTACAAGTCTATCAGCATCTGCTAGGACCGATTAAGATGTTCTAGAGCCTCATTATCATGTTTATTTAGTTCTTCCTGAAAAAATTAAAAACAACTACACTGTAATTATAATAAAAAAGATGAAACAGAAACATACAATAACAACTTCTAGCATACAATCATCTAAGCATATTCCTTAAGGCTTTGTTTCGGATTTTAGATGGGAGGATTTTGAGGGATGAAAAATATAAGAAAAAATGGAGAAATCTTTCGCGTTTTTTGAAAGAGTATTTTTGAGAAAATGATAAATTAATGTTTATGATTAATATATTTTTTAATTTTAAGGATATTATAACAATAGAGATTTATTTTGAAGAATTCATATAAACCCTCCAAAATCTTCCTCCGATATAATTTTTGAGTTCCCCAAATAAGAGGGATTTTGTATTAGGAACAATAATAATCACTTCGAAGCCCCCCATCTCAAAATTTCCTATTTCTTTTCTGCTCCTTCCTTTTTTCCAAAGTTCTCCTCTCTCTTCTCCAAACTCGCAAACATTATATTTCAAAGCCGAAGATGAAAAACATTTTTTTTCCATCGATGCAAATGAAGCTATATATATATTGCTACTGAATATCTTCATAAAGTGGAGCACTATAAAAAACTAGTAGCATCTAACTGTAATTTTCTCCCAAACCACAGCTATAACTAGTAGTATCTAACTATTATTTTCTCCAAAACTAGTTGAATCTAATAAAGCATGTGGAGCTTGACAATTCAGCTATAAGACTTGCAATTCTGTGTTTTTAACTTGATGAACTATTTTCTGGAGCATGATCAAAAGTGGTAATGCACGCATGGATAAAGGAAACAGAAATGCCGCGAGATAGGAGGAAGCCAAGTGAGATGTGGGGTGCCACATACACCTAGGAACATGCTAAAACACATACCACCCGTGAGAATAGTTAGGCTCGATTTTGTAGGCCATGATGTTCTGGCCGGTAGCTAGGATTAGCTTTTGCCTATAAATACTCATTGTTCATTTTATTTTCGACACACAATCAAACAAACTAATCAGTTTCACCCATTACTTCATTTTATCCTTTGGTGATGAGTAACCGTTTGAAGTAAAAAGATAATCACAACTGAATTATCAAGTAATTTTCAAGTTCGACAACATTATACAAATATGATTTTTTTTTCATCCGTGTTTATATCACAGCATGATGATCATTCAAAGTCTGATTACTTGTCATATTAAGAATTAGAGTTTGAATTTGATTACCATAATTAATTGATAGAATCTTGAAAATGTTGTGTTATTGTTGCTTTTGTGCCAAGTATATGTCGTGAACTTTGTCTCATATGTACTTTATTTAACAGGACACAAATCAAGCAAAGCATGGATCAAAAAGAATTTTCCAAGTTTATGGTTGTATTGTGACTGCTCAAGACATGGTTGAACCCAAAGATCCCATGAAAGTGTTTGACAAAGTGAGTTACTTGATCTCGACCTTGAGTTTTGGAATCTCCAATTGTTTATCTACTAATGTCTAATAATGCCTCTTGTTAAGTTGTATCTAATATGCTAACCTGATTTGGTTATTTCAGGTAGACTACTATGCACACCCTGAACATTACAATCCCATTTTCCATGAAAAAGTGGCACTGTACTCATCCGTTATTGGTAGGTCCACGCATGCTTACTACCGGTATTGGAGCAAACTATATGTCATTTTTTTGCCATGATGCATTACTATTATTATGTTATGCTTGGCCAAATTTTTGTTTTAACTTTACTCTTATATATCATGAATTTCTAAATTGGCCTTAATTACTAGCTACTGCTATAGTAATTATGTTTTTGATACATTATGGTCTGAAATGTTGATTTTTCTGAACAATATGCACTGTGACTATATTTGGTAATGTTAGTTAATTGCATGTATTGGGAGAAAAGATTTCCACCATTGTTGAGCTATAAGCAGATTCAAGATTTGATAAGAAACGGATGTCCACTTGTTGGAATAGCAGACATAACATGTGATATAGGTGGTTCACTTGAGTTTGTTAACCGCACTACATCAATTGATTCACCCTTCTTCAGGTATACCATGTCACATTTTTAAAGAGTGATTATTAATTTTAGTCTCATATATAAGTTACTTCTACCATAGGATATCATATATAAGCTTAACTTATATCTTATACCAGAACAATTTGACTTTATTTTTCATATGTTATATAAATAACTTATACATAAGCATTTATATATGCAAGTGTTTATATGCTCTAAGCGCAAGCTGTATATCAGGGCAAGCCCAAGGGTAAGGCTGCTAAAGTCCTCACTTTAGGTCCACCAACCAAAAAAAAAAAAATCATTAGATTTTATAAATAAAAAGGCCTCATATGCAAACAAAAACGACTCCATATATAATTAAAACTTGTTTTAGACCTCTATATTATTAAAATTTATTTGGCCGGGCCTGCTGTTTATCCAAACAGATTATTGGTTGTTTGAATAGGTGTCCAGAGTCCAGACGATATGACATTTGTATGTGGTACTTATGCTGAAATATTGTTAACTTGCTTAGTGGTGTCACACTGTCAGTTGGATTGCAAACATTTTATGTAACAATTTTTATGCATCTAGTGTGATACAGCATGATGTTGAATTAAAATTGTTAGATATGATGCAATAACGGATTCCTACCACGATGACATGGAGGGAAATGGAGTTATATGTTTAGCTGTTGACATTCTTCCAACAGAATTTGCAAAAGAGGTAAGTGCCTTGTACATCCATTGGATAAGAGAATGCTATAACAGGTTTTGAAAATGATTGAACATTCAATTTTATTATGACTAGGCTTCGCAATATTTTGGAAACGTACTCTCCCAATTTGTCACAAATTTGGCTTCTGCTACAGACATTACAAACTTGCCTCCTCACTTAAGAAGAGCTTGCATAGTTCATGGAGGTGTCCTAACCTCCTTATATGATTATATACCACGTTTGCACAAATCTGATTCTGAGTATGTTCTCATCTATTTTTCATTATTTGTTGTATCCATTTTTACTTTGTTGGTTTTTCATGCCTCTTTTACAGTACTTGTTATATAATGCTTACAGGCATGTATCAGAAAACTCGGCAATTTCTTTATCTATCAAAAGTAACAGTCTTGTGGGTCAGAATTTTGATGCTATATCACACTCTCAACTTGAAGTAAGTAGTCATTCATTTCAAATTGGAATGTTTACTCATGTCCCTAAAAAAAATTATTTTTCGAAGTGCAATGTACTTGAAAAATTAAATTAGTATTTGTAAGACATGTAAAATATGCGGGTACTTGTTAGCATTTTCCTAATTAATAAAGAAAATATGGTAGATTTTTTCCTTGGGTTTTTGGGCAAGATGTGGAGAAGACTGCAGAAGTACTAGTGAGAAGGGTAAACTAGATGCAGGTTAGTCCAATAGATAGTGAAAGAGGGAGACCAGAGAAATGTAAAAGACAAACCATTAAGAATGATTAGGATTCAATTGGTTTATCATTAGACATGATTGATGGTAGGATATTATTGGTGCCAAACCCCCTATTTTCTTCTATGTCCTATTTCCATGATGTAATTAGCTAGCTATAGGCTAGATTTAAGCCCTATAATTATGGGATTTTCTTTGTACAGTTTTTCATTATAAATACAAAAAATCTGAGAGATAATCTCAAGCGATTTAGCACCAAAACCTTATTACGAAATTGGTATCATATCTTGGTTCAATACTCGAAGGTTATTCTTTTTACTGATGATGGGAAAGGAAATAGTGATATTGACATTGTTAGAGTGTGATTTTTTATAGTCATGCATAGATTTTGAGTTTTTTTTGAACAAATAGCTTTTTAATTTTGTTGTTTCGTTGTCATTTGAACAATATAACACTTTCATGTTGTAACTTGAACAATATAACTCTTTGGTTTCTTGTCTTTTTTTATGGGAATCATTCCTAATGATTTTTGTATCTATCTAGTGAACTTCTTATAATTAATATTGTAAGAACATGCTTTCAACAGGTTGGTGCAGATAATAAGGCCGTTCTGGATCATATAATTGATTCTTTAACCTCCTTTGCTAATCCAACTGAAAATAATAGATTTTCAAATCAAAATTCAAGTAAAATTTCACTTAAGCTTGGTAAGGCTCAAGAGAACGGCGTGGAGAAAAAATCTGATCCGAAAAAGAAGGCTGCAGTTTTGATTCTTGGTGCTGGCCAAGTCTGTCAGCCAGCTGCTCAAATGTTATCATCATTTGGAAGGCTTTCAACCAACCAATGGTATAAAACATTGTTGGAAGATGATTTTGATGATCAAATTGATGTTGATGTCATTGTGGGATCTTTGTACCTGAAGGATGCAGAGCAGGTATTTTTGGCCAAAATATTTACTTTTACATTAGTTCTTCTATGGAAGCAGAACTAGTATTTTCCGAAGGATTCTAGATTTGATATTAGATCAGTGCAGATTGTTGAGGGAATTCCAAATGTTACCGGAATTCAGCTTGATGTGATGGATAGCGTCAGTCTTTTTAATTGCATTTCCCAGGTATAATTGTCTTTTGTAAGTATTATCTGCCGATAACTAAGTTGTTTCCTTAGAAAGCATATTACAATAGCCTTATTGAACCCTTAACTTGTGTCAGTGCTGACTGTAATCCCATTTTTCAATATATTGTTCTTTTTTTGTGTTCTAATTAGGATATTGTTTACACTCATATATTAACATATGTTTTTATTTTCCTTTTTCATAGGTGGACGTTGTTATAAGTTTGTTGCCCCGTAGTCGCCACATTATCGTAGCAAATGCTTGCATTGAGGTGCTTTATAGTATTTTATGTTATTATTCAATATTGAACTAAAATAATAACTCTTTAGGCAAAAAATGAAAACTGTAGTAACACTGACTATTCGACAAAGCATGTCCAGAATAGATTAAAGACCGTGAAAATGGTAAAATTCATAAAGGAATGAATTGACTCATGATCTGTAATAAGATGTAAACAAACTAAAGATTTTAACTTCTTTAGTTCTCTGTTAGATTAGAATATTAGAAAGATCTTTTGTGAAATCCACAGGGATAGAACAGTTATGTTAACTTCTTTATTTGCTCTAGCTTAGTAAATAACTATACTTCTAATTTCTTGATGCAGTTGAAAAAACACCTAGTCACTGCTAGCTATGTTGATAGCTCCATGTCAATGCTAGATGATAAGGCTAAAGATGCTGGTATAACAATTCTTGGTGAGATGGGCTTGGACCCAGGAATAGGTAGGAGCTGTTCTAATATTTAGGGCCTGTTTGGATTGACTTATTTTTTAGCTTATGCAAAACAGCTTATGTAAATAAATAAGCTTGTCAAGGTAGTTTATGAAAAAACTACTTATGAAAATATAATTTTTGTTAGTGAGAACTTACGAATTAACATAAAAGCTTATTTATTTGCATAAGCTATTTTTCATAAGCTCAAAAATAAGTCAATCCAGACAAGCCCTTAATGATCATTTTCCAGGACTTATGCAGCATAAATAGTCTATAATAGTGCATCTGGATTTATTTACATATTACAAAATCAGTTTTTGAATTATTTCTCTCACTTATCAGAGATATTTCTTTAAATTTGTGATATAGGCAATGCAACAGTATTGCAATGTTTTTCATACGATAAAGTTGAAAGAAATCATTAGAATTTTTTTTATGTAATGGACTGCACATCACATAAATATCATGAGATTCATGTCATCAGATTTATACTAATTTCTTCAACACATTGGCTGAAAACTTCTGAAAGCTTGATGCATTTCCAACCAACGGGTCTCAAAATAACCTTGTTATTGATTGATGATCCAGATCACATGATGGCAATGAAGATGATCGACGAGGCACATATGCAGAAGGGAAAAATAAAATCTTTCACTTGGTATTGTGGCAGACTTCCATCTCCTGAAGATGCTAACAATCCATTAGCATATAAATTCAGGTACTTTTTGGAATGTCTGTATCCATGCAAACAGTTTTCTAATGGCTCAAAAGTGAACTCACTTTTAGTAGTTTTTTTTTTTGTTTTGAAGAAAACTCACTTTTAGTAGTTGAATAGCTCGTAGCTTGACACATATATATGATATCATGAAGCTGTAAACTTTTCCTGGAAAAAGTATCACTTGGTGATTTATAGCTTCATATATCATGATTGAATTTATGCAAGGTGAGCATTCTCTACACAAAACCATACCCCTTACTGTTTCATCTTGTTAGACTTTCAACTGTAGCGGATCATATACTCTTTAATAGTGTGGTAAATAAAAAAATTATGTTTGTTGGCATTACTATAACGGCTTACTGGGTTGCCAAATATTTCAGCTGGAATCCTGTAGGGGACATCCGAGCTGGGCGCAATCCTGCCACCTACAAATATCACGGAGAAACTGTACAAATTGATGGTAAGCTTTCAATAAATTGGGAATATAAGTCCATGAAAGCAACAAGCATGATATATTGTCTGTTCCTTTTTTTTATGGGTCTTAACATAATTCTGTAATATGTATGCATGCATTTACTGTCAATAACATGCACAGAATTTTATTTAGTTTGACTATTGGAGAAGTCTTGCATATATTATTTTTCCATATTGAATGAGTCTCATTCCATGTGTTACATTTGCTTGAAGTGTTCACAAGCCACTGCATAACCCTTATTTATTGGACAGGAAACGATCTTTATGATTCAGCTACAAGACTAAGGATACCTGACTTTCCTGCTTTTGCTTTGGAATGTCTTCCAAACCGCAACTCTTTAATTTATGGAGATTTATATGGAATAGGATCGGAAGCAACAACTATCTTTCGTGGAACCCTCCGTTATGAAGGCATGGTTTATATCTCAAATGTTTCTAACCTTCTCTAAAACTTGTTTAATCTACAGCCAATATTTGGTGAAACAGTAACATTCGTTGAATTGTGTTTAAATTAACTAATACAGGCTTTGTGTGTTTGAGTATGGAAATTTTATTGATCTTTATGGAACTTATTTTTAGCTACTCCATGTACAGGGTTTAGTGAGATCATGGCGACACTTTCTAGGATTGGCTTATTCAATAATGAAGCTCATCCGATTCTAAAGAATGAGGAGAGGCCAACCTTTAGAAAATTCATGTTTGACCTTCTGAAAATTGTTCGCGAGGATCCAGATGGAGCATTGATGAGAGAGGAGGACATAACGGAAAAGATATTAACACTTGGACATTGCAAAGATCAAAGATCTGCAATGATGACAGCAAAAACAATCATGTAGGCCATTTAACACCCTCTTATTATTATTATTGGAAAATCATTGTTTTTACCTGACTGTATTTTCTCTCATGTAGATTTTTGGGACTTCTTGATCAAACAGAAATCCCTTCTTCCTGCCAAAGTGCTTTTGATGTTGCATGTTTCCGCATGGAGGAGAGACTGTCCTACTCCAGCACAGAAAAGGTACATTACTATAAACTGATATAGAATTCTAAGTTATTGCAGCATGTGAACTCTTTAGGAGCAAAATATTGCAAAACAAAATTATGACTTCTTACTATAACTTTTTCCAACATTAACAAAAAACAAAATTGCTGCTTAATTCAAGTATCACCTCCGATACTGATAAAAAAAAGTTTCTGATGTGCAGAGATTACTTATTAAAGCATCCATGTTTTATCTAGTACATTGACTTGTATCTGATTTGTGAGCAGGATATGGTACTTTTGCATCATGAAGTGGAGATAGAATACCCAGACAGCAACATTACAGAGAAGCATAGAGC
>Ga0315915_1006158_pt1 | contig 14753 bp, 9 predicted proteins | sample MpolbnodulesMG_FD_207738 | JGI IMG/M metagenome (GOLD analysis project Ga0315915, IMG submission 207738) | Medicago polymorpha root nodule microbial communities from Los Angeles, California, United States - branched nodules | ecosystem: Host-associated > Plants > Roots > Nodule | place: USA... | reverse complement strand
GAGAGCGACCTGGTCGTGACTCAACCTAGTAACAACTTCGGTAGAAAATAGAATTTGGAAAACCAAAATACAACAGTTTGGGAATCCAAAAACAACAATTTTAAGACGTTTCGACTGCTATGTCTACCGAAGAAATTACTTATTGAGGTTTCGTTGTCCCTAAATACAAGGATAAATCAAGCTGTAGAAATACATCTTTTCGACTGAAATAATGAAGTGTTTGTTGTTATAACAACAACACTAACGAAATTCACATATGCTACTTTGAATCTGTTTGAAATTTATTTTTAAAAATCAGAATCGCACTATGAATAAATAACTCTAATAGCCAATAGAATAGGAACCCCAAAAAGGTCCTAAGTGAAAATCAGCAACCACCATCAAGAATTGACATCGGTTCACAATTTATTTTTAATACAATTGTGAGAAACCATGTCATAGGTCCCGCAATTATATGAACATGTCAAGTGCTGCTTTGTAGCCTAACATGACTAAAAAAGAAATTCACTGATATTACTAGTTAAATCATTATAGTTGGTGAATTAAGTGAATGATGGATAAACATCAGTGCATCGCGCCTTTGATATGATTATGCTATGTTTAAAACGTATGCTACTGCTGAAAATAAGAAAATGTTGTTATAATATTATAACACCGTTAAAGTTGTTGGCATTGGAGATATGAAGTAAGAAAGAATCTGAATTTCAGATTTCTACTGAATAAGACTGAGTTGAATCAGACTTAAAAGAGAGACTTGTGTATCATGCATTCTTGTGGGAAAAGATTGTGTCTTTGATGGTATGTTCAAAATTAAATTCTCCTTATATTTTATAAGTTGTGTGATTTTATAAATTCTCCTTGGTCGTGACTCAACCTAGTAACAACTTCGGTAGAAAATAGAATTTGGAAAACCAAAATACAACAGTTTGGGAATCCAAAAACAACAACTAGTGACTGTGGTGTTGTAGAATTCGGTGTTGCCTGTGGCTTTTGATGACAAGGAAGAGAGGAGGGCCCTGAGATTGATTTGGAAGGTGCCATTGGCTGTGGTACAATTGGTGGAACAATAGGAATATAGAAAAGTAGAGTCCTGTGCCTTGATAGTTGCAAAACAAAGGAATCGAATAAGGATTGAGAAAAAGAGAATTTTAGAGTAAGCCATGGATTTTGATGAGAGAATGTGTCTGTTTGATTTGCAACGACAGAGGCAATGTATGCCAACAAAGTTCCACTTTAAAAGAGGGGTTGATAAAAGACCTAATAGGATAATTCAATTGAAAAAATTTAATTACTATGAACTTAAATATTGGAGGAGCCAAATATTTTGCGACAAATTCCTTTTGCTAATAGGTCATACATTATGGGACAAAGAAAATACATCAAAGACAAATGTTAACTTATGTCCTTAAAGGTACATGTTAATGAACTTATTGTAAAAATAAACCTATTAAAAGTCGTGCATTCAACTTTTTAATAACATTTAAACACAATAAGTTCATTAAATGTTAATGAACTCATTATTTTTGAATGTTATTTCAATACAAAATTACTCTTTTTAAATTCTTTAACATGTATTATTAGAACACAAGTTAGCATAATACTGCGTTAAATTATACTCCCTTAGATCCACTAATAAGTAATTTATAAATAAATTCATCTTTTTTTTAATAAATAAATAAATTCAACTTAACGATCATACATTTTGGGACCACAAATTTTCCCAAAAATATTTCATTTGATGGATTAATTATAATATAATTCTAGTTAAGTCATAATCGACATAGTCCACGAGCTCGACTTGTGGTTTTAAATTTAGAATTCATATATCATATTATAATTCTATGGAATTGTTGAAAAGGTTTCATATTATTTTAATTAATATATATATATAAAAGAGGAGTGATATTTGTACAACTTTTGTGACAACTGCATTTTCTCTATTTTTATTGGACAAAAGCAATAGAGAGAGAGAAATAAAAAGAAAGAGAATAAAAACACATGTGAGTATGAGAGAAGATTATTTCAAAAGTTGTCAAAAAAATGGTTGTATAAATATAATTTCTCTGTATACAATGAAATTACTTCCTATATATTCAAACTTGTGGATTTTTCTGATTAATTTTCTGCAGAATTCAACCTTCATATTTTGTCTATTTAGCGTCCATCTCGATTGTTACACGTATCTTTATTGTTAGTATTTATTTATAGGAAATTGCCTTGTAACAGTCATTGCTCAAAAAGATTTAGCGTGTTGTTTGACTTTGTTGTTCCTTAGTTTATATTTTATCTTTTGAATTTATTGTGTACTATTACATCCTTGTATACCTCTAAGATGGGAGATTTCTTTGGGTCAAATACGTATCCGTCAAATGTATTTTGTTGTGTTTGAATGTTATTTGAAACAATCATTAAGCCTTTGAATAAAAAACTATGAAACCTTTTTTTTCTGTTTTGAATGACAAATATTAGTATGTGAATTGCTAGGTTAATGTTTTATTCTCTTTACCATGACTTGAGTTCTGGACATTTTTCTTCACAACTCTTTTAATGTCTTAATTCAAATCAGTTGAGCTATCAAACCTTCTTAAAACTATGAAACCTAAATCCTAAGTCAACTAAAGCCCTTTGAGAATAACGTAGAGATATCTATTTGTTCACGTATGTAAACACAAGTTAATTACAACAGGTGAGCTTCTCAGTGAAATGTCTACGGTGAAATTTCACGAGCATTGAAAAAGACTTAGATAAGAATACATTGTTCAAGATAATGAATTTGATTTCCTTACTGCGCTCTCTAGGTGTCTCCTTTTTATAAGCCTTACTTTCTTGACCTAATGGGCATCTCTTTGGATATTCATGCCCATTAATCCTTTGAGGTCCATATGGCTCATATGTACCATACGCGTGGAGTTGATCATGTCTCTTTGCACTGCTCCTCTGTGCAAGGCACTTGGAGTCAAGGGTACACATCTCACGTCACTTGTTCGTCCAAGACGTGTGGCGCGTTATGAGATACCTTCAAGAGGAGAACCACAATGTTGCTTGGACTACAACCTGAGAGAGAGAGAGAGGGGAGAGAGAGAGAGAGAGAGAGAGAGAGCTAGTGATGTTGAAAGTGGAGCTCACGTGACCCGAACGATCAAGCTGGGCTAAGCCGGTGGAGCTCACATAACCTGAACGATCAAACTGCGCTTGGCAGGTGAAGCTCACGTAACATGAACAATCAAGTTGAGTTGTACATATTGAATAGTCAACATAACATAAAGAAGAGTCTATGTGGTATCATCGTCCATATCCGTCCATTTAGATACATTACTTCTCAAATACTTTTGAATATATTTGAAATAGTTTGTAAATCTCCAGGCAAGTCGTTTGAAAAGTAAATGCTGCATTGAATTATTCTACTACCTTACATAGTTTAGATGGATCAATCAATAGCACTGCTATATGTAAGACATGCCGTTTCCACGAAACCGCACTACGCTCATGAACCGCTTATTTTTGGTCCTGTCTTGTTCGTGGGATTCTATTTTTCATAATATATATTGTTTTTAGAAATTAAAATAAAAGAAAAATAAAATAAATAAATGAATAAAAGGGTTAACTATATCTTTTAAATTTTTTGTCTATTGTGATCTCTTTGGGACTCTTTGGTGTTAATTCTTCGGTTGGGTTCCCTGAAATAATTCGTTTTTTTTAAGCACATTAGCCATTTGAGCTTAATTGTTTGGTTATATCTCTTTTAAAACCATGTTCTAGGGATTAATTTGATCTCTTCATTTATATTCGAACTTCAATTTAATTCTTTATGTTTTGTTGTTGATCATGCTATATATAGTGAATGATATATAGCGAATTCTCACGAAGTGTGTTTGAGTTGAATGGAAAAACAATTTCTTTGATTTTAATCCCGAATTTGGTGGAAAACATGCTGATAGTGGTGCTAAGTTACTCAATATACCTATCATGACGACTTCGAGAGACTAGGCATGACAACAAAACTCGTAACCGCGGGTATCCGTCCAAACCAAACCCAATTTGATGAGTTTTCCCGCTTTGATTGGGTCTGAGTTTTTTCCGATTTCAAAACATGGATACGAGACGGGTAACAGGGATATATATAGGTACCCACCCCAAACTCTTATCCAAACATGTTCCGAATGTATAAAATCAATTTATTACCCATTTTATATAAACAGAAACGCAAACCCTAAATCATTTCACTCACACACTAAGTGTCTTAGTCTCTCAGATGACACTCACCTCTTAAAGTGATTTCTCTTCTCCTACCATAGCCATCGATCATCATCATCTCTTTATTGGATAATGCATAACAACATCGCGCTTGAGGCTGAAAAATACTTCTTTTTTTAAAAAAAAATTATTCACTGCAGAGATAGAGCCGAGATACCCGAACCCGTCGAGGGTGGGGATGAGATTCAATTTCTCATCCTTGTTGGATATAGGTAGGGTAACGGGTAAGTTTATAGGATTAGGGTATGGGGAGGATGAAGATAAAATATGTCCCCATCCTATCTCATTGTCATGCCTACGTGAGACTACTTGTCGTTATACTTAACATTTCCCATTGTTGTTTTAATTTAGCCTTTAAAGTTATAAATGTTGGACATTTAGGATGTGTTTGGTTCAGAAGAGAAGATGGAAAGAGAGAAATAGGTAAGAGAGAGTTTGTGAAGAGAGAAAGGGATGAGAAATAGAGAAGATTTGATGTATTGTTTGGTATAAGAGAAAGAAGAGAGAAATAGAAGAGAAATAAATGTTATTATTTTTAAAAAGAAAAAAATGTCCTTGATAAGACAACATTATAATTTATGATTAATTAAAAAACCAATGGCATAATAGACTTTTTGGTCTTCTTCCCTCTTTCTTCTCACTTTTGAAGAGAAACAAAAAAGGTATGGGGACCACCATTTATTCTTCTCTCTTCTCAATTTCTCTTCTTTCCAAACAAGAGAAATCTCCAACTTCTCTTCTCTTTCTCTCTTCTCTATCTCTCTCTCTCCTCTATTTCTCTCATACCAAACAAAGGTTTGGTTCCTTTAAGTTTTAACTTTAATTTTGGTATCTTATTTTGTTTGAGGCGATATCTCAATAATATGGAAATACGTTAAAATTGCAAACACATCATGTCATTTTTGTTGTTGACCTAATGGACTAATTTACCAACAACACAAATGAATACCAGGATTAAATTGATTATAAAAAAATAGAACCAATGATAAAAATAATTAATAAAAGTGATATTTGTAATATTTGGAATTTTGATGCATTCAGAGACTACAATGATAGTACCTCAAGTATTCTGAGACCAAAATCATTGTTTATCCATTTAAGTTATATTTGACACTTTGATTCCTTAAATTGCAAACGTTAGGGGAACAAGCTATAATATATGTCATTTAAGATATCAAAAAGTAACAAAAATTAAGAGGCCAAAGTGTCTTATATAATATTTCACATTGAAAAAAAAAAGAGAAGAAAATTTAAGGAATGAAATTGAAACCTAAAAATAATTTATGGAAAAAAAGGATAATTTAGCCGATAAAATATTTAATTAACTATAAATAAAATAAAAATGCCATACAAGAAGAATCATACTTTTTCCTCAAAAATAAATAAATAAAAAGAATTGTTTAAATATAATTTTAGATCGGATTGAATTCTTACAAATTTTGTAAATAAAAAAAAAGAAGGTTGTTTTTAGTCTCTGGTGCAGCATATAATCACATCAAGTGGCCCAATCAAATAGACTATTTGTTTTGGTCACTAGTCCTTTGTTTTTCACACCACAAGCTTTTTCCAGCCGACGTTTTTGGCTAATAACTGCTTATTTTCGCTTGACCTGTGTTAACCATTGACTTGCTTTCGTCTATCTTTCCATGCAAACTAGGACTAGACAACGAAATGAAACATCTCGAATAAATTTTGAGATTCAACTTGATAATTGATTCGTTGAATTTGGTTCATGAATCAAATTAATTGAACTTGAGCTAAAAATCATTAGTTAAATGAGATGTCTTGAGTTAAGTATAATACGACTCATTTAATTCACAAGCTTGCTCCTACATATATGTTTACTTAAAAATATTTTAAACTTATATAATTCATAATATATTATGTTAACTAGTGCTTCAGAGGCACTACTTAACATTTTCTTTTAAATAATTTATGCTTTTTTTGAAGAAATTTAAATCATTTATGTTGATTTAGTTTTCAAATTTTCACATATTTTTTACAATTATAAGCCACATCCAAGTGACATAAAGCGCCTTATAGCATTGTGATATACACCCTCTAATCATAAATATAAGTAAAAATTCATATTTTAAATTTATTCAATAAATAATATATGTGGTCTTTATTGTAGACATAATACATTATTTATTGAATGAATTTAAAATGTGAATTTTTACTTATATTTATGATCGGACGGTGTACTAGTTTAAGCTTTAAATATTAGTTCCACATCTCCCATGAAGAATAGGGATAAAGTTATCCATAAAAGTATCCATGGATTAAGGCAAATTTGGCTTTGAGGTCTAAAAACTAACGGAACACGTATATGTGTCCTCATCCATTTTCTTAATTAAACATTGTTTCAGATACCCGAGAATTTTTACTTTGGCATAAACCCAAATCAATTTAATTTAGACGGAAACCCACTTGGGTTGGCCTGGTAGTATTGACTTGAGATCTGAGAGTGTGCTCCTTCTTAAGGTCTCAGGTTCGATTCTCCTTAGTAGGCTAATTTAGTTTCTTCAAAAAAAAAATATAATTTAGACGGACATACACAAATGTAAAAATTTAAAAGGGAAATTATTTAATCACATCATTTAAATCTTTTTTCCTTTAATTTTTTTCATTTATGAGTGTGTCTCCAAATAAAATTGATTTGTGGTTGTGTCCAAGTTAGAATTTCTCCAAATTCCAATGTATTTATGTGTATTTTTCTTATGAGGGTATTAAGTTTTTTTTTCTTACTTATCATGGGTTAATTGTTTAAAATTTTTAATTTAAGATTATGTTACTTGAGCTAATGAGTCGAATTGAGTTGTTTGCGAACTTGAATTGAGTTGTTCGCGAACTTGAATCAAGTTAAATTTGAGCTGAAAAAATATCCAAAACGTACTCAAGTCGAATTTTGACCTGAATTAATTTTTATCAAGTTGAGCCAGACTATACTAAATTTGATTCAACTCGGCTTGTTTTTAGTCCTAGTGCAAACTTAAACAAAAATGTTCTCTAAAATTATAGAAATGGATTTAGTTTAGTTCATATGTCTAAGATCAGTTACTCTCTTCGTCTTAATTATATATTTTTTTTTATTTTTATTTTTTTAAAATTATTTATCCATTTTATAATAACAATTGTAATGCACGAGATTAACGATGACAGAAAGTGGTTGTCGATGTATAAGACATGCCAATGAGCGGCTTCTGATAGCTTCTAGGCGAACTGAATCCACATTGTAAAGAGAGGGATCCTAACCTATATTAACAATGTGCATCTTCTTTTTGGTAGCTCATTCAATAAAACCTCCACAATTAAGCGTGCTTGACTTGGAGCAATTTTGGGATGAGTGGCCTTCTGAGAAATTTCTTGAAAAAACGTTAGAGTGAGGACAAAACACGCTAAAAAGACTCGTGTTGGTTTGTGGGACCAGTCTGCAATACTTAAAGTCGTACGGGATGTTACAAGTGGTATCATAGCAGACCTCTCCCATTATGATTTGGTTCGAGGATGAACCAAATGGAAAATGGTGGGAATGTAATGCCAGAGGCTGAGGAGGGCGGGGAGTGGTCACCGGTGCACAAGGCATGACAATGAGCAGCTCATGGCAGCTTCTAGGCGAACCGAATCTACAACGAAATGATAGGGCTCCTAAGGTCGTGTAGGTATGATACTGCAATGTTGAAGGAATGCTTATATGAATTGTTTGGTACTACTCATCTCAACAAGATGCATCTTCTTAACATGATGGTTGAGGTAACACTCCCTAAGGCCACCAGGTTGCCACGAAGCTCTGCGAAGCTATAGCTCTTACGTCTTTCATCGGGAAGTTATAGGAAGCTATAACTCTATAAATTTTGCAATCCTCTATCTTTACCAAGTTAATTCTTTAACCACACTTTTTAACTTGAATATTTAATTCTTTTTTTTTTTACATGCTTTATTTACTTCTTCATTTTACTATTTTAGTATCTTCAAAATTTTCCTTTGTTATTTGTCTTTTGATCTTAAACAATTAAACTTAACATTTAGAAATACTTAGAACTTATCCACTACAATCCCCGTATGATTGATACTATACTTAGTCTTTATTATTTGCTACAACAATATATACTTACACTAAATATGCATGGAAATAGCAAACTATTTTCCTAGCAATCAATAGCCAAACCGTAACTCTAATATTTTAGGATTGACTACGTAATATACAATCTGTAATTTGACCGGACAACTAAACCAAAACGTGTATCAATGATATATAAAATAATATTTTAACTTTAAAATAAAGTACTAATAAAAATACAACAATACTGCAAAAAAATTTAAGATTTCTGTATGTTTCTGGGAGCTAAAAGTGATGCATAAACACTAGTGTCTTTTGGAATATGGATTAGTGTAACGACCCGAGTTCTATGATATTATTTATTTAATAATTTTATGTGTTTTAATTGTTGGGTTAATTGGATTTTATTAGATATAGAGAAATTAAGGGTATTTTGATAATTTAAGGAGTGAAGGGTATTTAAGTAAATTACGGGTGAAGGTTAATTTATGAGGTTAGTAGTAACTTGTAGAATTACTAGAATAGAGGTAAATGGTAAAAGAAAATTTCTTTTCTGACATCAGTTTTTTCCTAAAAACACATGGAAAATACTGAAATGCCCTTAGCGGTAGTTAACTACTGCTGAAAACCCGCGGTAGTAAACAATGTAACGTCATACTTCAATTAAAGCGATAAAACATGCGAATAATACAAATATTCAAGAAATCGATGTTACGTCTTCAATAGATCTCAAAACATGCATATAAAAATTCTTTAAAAGTCGCAGCAGATATAAAACATACATCTCCAAAATATACATGTCATAACTCATATATACGTCATCATATAAAATCTCCAAATCCCGACATATGGGTAAAATCTCAACAACATAATCAATCCAGGATAACATAAAGACTAACATCCTAATCAGAGCATAATCTAAGACTCTAAACAGATAGACATTGGAAGCTCCCGTTATCCTCAAGCCACTCACCAAGCATGGTAAAAGATCAATCCTGCAGGTCGTCTACCCATTCATACAAATAGGTAGACGGTCCACCACAGACCACTGAGGGTTAGCTCCACATTAATCATAATCAAACATAAGCAATTGAAAAGATATTCATTGGATTACATTTCAAATAATTTAAACAAAGCATAATTCGACTTCAACATTATTCATCAACACAAACAAGTTCACAACATCACAATTATACAATTCATCAATCACATCACATCACCAACCACGTATACAATTAGGACTCATGCAAGAACGTATTATACGCCTAGACATGACTCCTATATGGACACAATATCATCACCAACAATAGGTCGTCACCCCATGATACAACAAAAACATCATATAACCATTGAATACAAAGTATTCAAATCACACTACTGGATGTAAATATCCTAAGCCACCTCCACAGGATGTAAACATCATAAGACTTATGCATGAACATATGACACACCATACATATATTCAACAACATATTCACCAACATCATCACCATTATACACTCACCAACAATATCACCATCATATAGCATATATGCATTAGTAAAAAACAACTACATCATTACAACTCAACAATTCCATACAATTTCTCACGATCCAAGTAAGGGAGAAAGTACATCATACTATGATAAACATCATATTCAACACCTATCAATCATTCACGCATCTTCATATAATCATATCAAACTATTCACAAAAGATATGCAAGATATTCGGTTTTAAAGATCATTTTCGACAAAGTTCGTATTTCGTTTCACAACTTAAAACAATTGTGTCATTTAAATCAAAACTAAGAAAACAACTCTAATGCCTCAACTATATGTGTGTTTGCTAACGCGTTTGAGCACTGAAAACGCGCGTTTGAGCAATGAAAACGTGATTTTTTTGCTTTTTAAGATGTTTGGGTTGTTTGAGTGAAAATTGATTTTACTCCCAAAACGTTGTTTCAGTTGAAGCTGGAGCTTTTGCGGTGGGATTGAATCGATTTTGAATTTTAAAGATGTATGACATGTTTATCTACCTATATTACCCTTGCCTTCTCTGTAACTTGCTTTCTGATTTTCCAAGATCTGCCACTTTACTGTTGTTGTGCAAACTGACGATAGGTTGAAGAAGATGCTATTGGGCTCTTTGTTAGGTTTAACTCAATGGCCCATAAAATTTCTACATAGGCTTTTTATTATTTTTTTTATATTAATTTTTTGGTGCTGATTTACTTTTCTTCTTTTGGTGAGAGGATTTTTTTTATTGTTAAAAAAAGTTAAAATAATTTAATGAAAAAAGAAATCGGTTTATAAACATATAATTTTTTTACGTATTACTTAATATATAGTTTTTGGTTTAAACGTTTTACTTAATAAATTATTTTGAAGGAAAATAATCATAGTTATATATAAAAGTAATGTAATTTAAGTTGGGACCTATTTTGGTAATTATGCACTTAAAAGCAATTTTGATTCAACCTATCCAAACATCATTAATACATAAGAATCACTTTTAAATGGGTGTATCCAAACATAAATCAATTCACATCCAACTCACTTTTAACCAAAATCAATTCTGTCAAATTCAATTCTATCAAAATCAATTCTGCCCACCGCCAAACCAAACACACACATATGTATACTTTCAGATCACATAAAAGTGCAGTTGAGCATACATGTGCGTTTCACCGGCTAATTACGACGAAATCATAGAAATCACAAAGTTCGTATCGTTTCTCTCATATGGCAAAACCAATTCAGTTTCAAAACAAAACCAAGTTAGATTCATCATACCATAGGTTAAATACTCTAAGAACGTTAATTGAACTCATAATATTGAAGTTCTGAAGTTTGGAAACAAACCATAAGTTTTTGGTTGACTTAGAAACGGTTATGCTGAATTTTTGTAAATTTTTACTGAGACCTACTTGGAGTAGTTTTGTCATAACTCAAAATATAAAAATCATTTTTAAGTCAAACTAAAGCCATTAGAACCCTAACACCAATATCTACAACTTTCATATTTATACCGACACCCAATTCATAAAGGAAAGGGGTGAAAAATAGTGAAATACAAAGAAGTTTATCTAAGGTATCTATGTAGATTATGTGCTGGCCGTTTTATGCCATGATGTACGCGCACTTTATCTTATTATGGAATCAGTTGTGGTTTTATTCCTAAAGGACTAACAATATTTTAGGGAATCTTTGGGGTCCAGAAATTAGCTTTTCAAAAAGTGTGTTTTCCACCATTTTAGGCCCTTCCAAGGTTCAAAATCAAACTCAAACACACCCAATTCATCATACTAATGTCATCTAGTCACCTATACCTTATTCTCATCATAAATAACTTAATTCTACTCAACAAAATCAACTTATTCATTTCAAACCCATTTTTCATAAAACTCTCAAAAACGACTCAATTCACACCACAACTCCATAATTATGAACACCGATAGTATGAATCATCAACAACAACATCTCATAACAACAACAACATCAATTAATCATGAATTCATCAACAATCCAACAACAACAATATCATTCTTCACCAATTTTGAGAAAAACACAAGGTATACATATGTATACATCTTAAGCATGTAAATTCAACATCAACAACTTAATTATCATCAAATTCACATACCCAAACATTGTATCAACATAAGAGCACGAATTTCACCAATTAAATTCACAATTAAGCACTTATGAATTGAGTTAGAAAAGAGATTATACTAAAAGATTATGAGAGAATACTAGCCCCCTTACCTCAATTGAGCACAAACCTACCCTTAGCTTCAATTTAACTCCTTGAATCTCTACCCCCTTCTTGATCTTCAAGCTCTTATCTTCTAACCTTTTTTCTCTCCCTCTAGCTCTTTCTCTCTCTACCTCTCTCAAAAGTTATGTGAAATGAATGTGAAACCCTATTTTCTCTAAAGACTAGAGTTTATATAGGCTCCACACTAATGGGCTTATCCCTCCAAATTTCTTAATGGGCTCAAAGCTCTCATTAACTAACTCACAAAGTTTCTACTCACTTACGGTTAAAAATAACGAATAGTTACCGGCTCTTAACTAATTACCACAACCCACTAGTAACTTAGTAAATATAATGGTTTCAACTTGAAACACTAAAAATAATCCTCACAGTGAAATTACTAATTTACACTTTCTCAAACCATGACCAAAATACCCCTAAATTCGAAATGACTAAAATACCCTTCTAACACCGAATTCTAATAATCCCAACTAAAATACACACAGAGGCAAATATTCACAAGCAAGCACATATAATCACATATAAATAAACAATAAAATAAATATAACGAAAATCGGGTTGTTACAACTCTCCGCCCCAAAAAAGAATTTTCGCCCTCGAAAATTACCTGAATGAAACAACTCCAGATACAAAACCTTCATCCTACTCTCTGATTCCCATGTAGCACTCTCACTAGTCGGTCCAACCCAAATCACCTTCACCAAAACGATCTCTTTGTCTTGCAACCGCTTCACCTCACGATCCTCAATTCTAATTGGCTAAGTCTCAACGGTCAAATTGTCCCTTTTTTCCAAATCATCCACTTGAATCACATGAGACGCATCATACACATACTTCTGCAACTGAGACACATGAAAAACATCATGAAGATTCGACAAAGACGGTGGTAACGCAATCTGATACGCTACAACCCCAACCTTCTCAACAATCTCAAACGGTCCAACAAAACGAGGAGTCAACGTTAGACACTTCAAAGCACGCCCAACGCCGGTTACACGATTCACTCTCAAGAACACATGATCTCCAACCTGAGACTCAATGTCCTTTCTCCTCTTATCATGATTACTCTTTTGTCGACTCTGATACGCTTTCATCTTCTTTTGAATCATCTTAATTTTTTCCGTAGTCTCTTGCACAACTTCCAGTCCGAAGAAAACACTTTCACTTGACTCGTACCAACACAACGGAGTTCTACATCTTCTACCATACAAAGCCTCAAACGATGCCATCCCAATACTAGAATGAAAACTGTTGTTGTAAGTAAACTAAATCAACGGTAAACATCGACCTAACTGTAACCCTACTCCAAAACAGAAGCTCTCAAAAAATCTTCCAAACTCTGAATAGTCCTCTCCGTTTGCCCATCGGTCTGGGGATGATAAGCAGAACTCAACCTTAACTTAGTTCCTAAAGCAGCTTGCAAAATCTCCCAAAACTTAGACGTAAACCTCAGATCCCGATCCGATACGATACTAGAAGGAATACCATGCAACTTGACAATCTGTTCAATGTAGATCCATGCCAACTTCACCATTGACATACCGTTCTTGATAGGAACGAAATGTGCCGACTTCGTCAACCGATCAATAATCACCCAAACAAAGTCTTCGGCAACACTCCAACAAAGTCCATAGAGATACTATCCCATTTCCACTCTGGCACAAAAAACGGTTGACTCAAACCCGGCGGCTTCTGATGTTCAATCTTCGACTTCTTACAAACCAAACAAGCATAAACGAACTCTGCGATCTCCTTCTTCATTCCAGGCCACCAATACAACCTCTTCCTGATACATCTTCGTCGCTCTTGGATGAATATTCAGACTACTCCTGTGACCTTCTTCCAAAATCTGTTTATTAAGCTCAAGCACATCTGGTACACAAACTCGATCATGAAACATCAAAACACCGTTCTCATCCAATCTGAAGTCCACACCTTTACCTTGATTAACCAACACCTCTCGATCCACAAGTTCTAAATCTTCCTTCTAACCATTCTTAATCTCTTCCAAAATATTACTTGTCAGCTTCAACATTCCTAACTTCACACCATCCGGCGTCAACTCACTAACCAAACTCAAATCACGAAACTGCTCAATCAACTCTAATTCCTTAACCATCAAAGTGAAGGAAAATCGAATATGTTTTCAGAATAAAGCAGCGAATAAAATTTACACATAAATCAGTGATTCGATTGTTACCTCGAAGTGTGGAATCTGAAGGCTGGAAACTGGAATCTCGATCATAGCAAAGCAAGCAGCAAGCAGCAAAGCCTCTAGCAAGTCCACACGAACGGTGCTCCTCCAAAACTCGGTGCTAGCCAAGGAATCAGAAGTTTCAGAGAGCTAGGGTTTCTTCAAGATGTGTAACCAAAAACTTCAGCACTAGGGTTCTATTTATAGAACTCCTAGTGTGCTCTATAAGTCAGAAGTCACTATTGGGCTTCAGTAAGCCCAATAACGAGTTTAGTAATTCTGCCAACTAATTAGCGTTATTTACTAAACGCACCCCTTATATAAGTCATACTTATATATTTCTCTTTTGACCGTTCTTTATGTGTGACCCTATAGGTTCTAGTCACGTTGGCAATAATATTAAATCTAATATTTAATACTATAAACAATGAGCGGTATCTAGCAACACATCATTGCTACCCAAGTGACAAGAATGTCAAGTGATCT
>Ga0315915_1006157_pt1 | contig 14754 bp, 9 predicted proteins | sample MpolbnodulesMG_FD_207738 | JGI IMG/M metagenome (GOLD analysis project Ga0315915, IMG submission 207738) | Medicago polymorpha root nodule microbial communities from Los Angeles, California, United States - branched nodules | ecosystem: Host-associated > Plants > Roots > Nodule | place: USA... | reverse complement strand
CCCACGAAACCCACAAGCTTTCATGTTGCGTGTAATTTAAAAACAAGAAATTGTTTTGGTGGCAAGATCAATATAGGCTTTTTACTTAATTTTGAAATAAAATCATAAGTGAATAATACTCAATGTGATCCTTAACAAAAATAAAAAAAGATATAGTTTAGTCCAACATAAAGAAATTCAATTTTAGTTTTTGAAAGACTAGCGATATATGTACATCCATTTGAAGACAACTAAAATGGTGTGACAAAAACTTACCATCAAATTTAAATGACTAAATTTTCTAATCAACATCCAATCATTTGATAACATGTCATTTTTATGTATAATTAATTTAACAAGTAAATAAATTTTGAATAATTAATTTTGTCTATGAGATATCGGTATCCAACAAAACTTAAGGTATTAAAAGTCTAAATGATTAATTTTTATTGTTTATTTAAGGGATGCCGTGACATTTTTTGGCTCATTATAAACAAATTCCCCGTGTGTGTTTTTTATTTGGTGGTGGCCGAGTTTCGAATTTTCAACCTTCCATATATTATGTATTGCCCTAATAACTGAACTAAGCTCACAAGGACTCCCGGTATGTGTTTATTTGAATGTGTTGGGCGGTTGGCCACTAGACTAACAACAAAAAAAAAAAATCTAATTGATTAAACAATCTACGTAATCGATTAAGGCACAAATGTTACCATAAATTCTATTTTGATTCTACTAATTAATTAACCATTCTTTCTAATCGATTAGACTACAATATGGTTTGAAAATCATCAGCATTTCCTTTTATTTGATACAGTGGTTTGCATAAACTATTGACCAAAAAAAGTTATATACTTACTCCGAAAAATCATCTATATAAAGACCTATACATCCCCTAAAAATAAAGACCTAGACATAGGTTGGTCCAAATTTTAGGACCTAACATAACCTAAACGTAGGGAGAGCTAAAACTGGTAGCCAAAAACAAACGACAACATGAATGATAGTCAGATAAAAATTAAATTTTTAATTTTTTTTACTAGCTCATGCTATTTATTTAGTCTTTGCTAACCAGTTTTTAAATAGTTTGATTATTAGAAATTTACCGTATGAATATATAAGAATTTTTGAAGTTTGACCCGATTCTTACATAAATAATACAACGTCTTTATTAACAGAGCTATATTCACGGGAACACTCTTTAGAAAAAATTTATATTGTCAATCAATCATAAATGTTAAATTGTAAAAAATATTTGATTTTAACCATAACTACTTTTAAAACCACACATATCTCACACATGTGTATAGCTATGATTTTTTGATAGTGTAGATTTTTTTTTGTTTTTGCACCGGTTTCCGACTCACCAATGGTAGGCGACTAATCCGATTTGTGTGTAGAGGCATGCACACTGACCAAGCGTTGTTCCCCTTGAAAATTGAACTCGGTATTCCTCGAATACGTCCTTGGAAGGAGCTCCTTGCCAATGAAATCCAAACAACTTAGTTTAGTGTAGAATTTTTTATATCACAATTAAACTCTCAAGTGATTAATGTCTTGTGAATTTTAATAAATTATTTTGAACAATTCAAATGTAGACACACTAGTCTAACATGCATATGAGAAGGTGTGTTTATGAGAAGTTTAGTAAAAAATAATAATTAAATATTAGAGTAAAATCACTTATAAAAGATGGGGTGTTTGTGAGAAGATTCTTTCGTTTGAAAATCAATGGAAGGAGAGAAAGGCTTTGAAAATTTGAAAAGAATTGGTCTTGTAAAAGGTACTTGTTTCTTTTAATTATATGTTACAAAAGTTTATTTGACTATGGGAAGAATATAAAAGTTAGTGGGACTTGAGAAGATTCTTTGCATATTTTTATCTGTCCTTATGCATGGTGCAAGGGCCACACTAAAGATTAGTTTATTTCTGTGTCAAAAAAAAGGTGGTTTATTTCACAACCAACCATCTTCATAATTAATTGAATAAGTACATAACCATTGAACATTAACAAGAAAAGAAATATAAAAACATGTTAAATAAAAAATAAAGCGTGAGAAATTATTATTATTGAAAAAATTCATTAGTTAAATCTGTATATTTGTTTAGTCATGTAAAACTGTAACTAAAAGCATACAACTGAATAATTCATAAATAACTAAAATTTTCAAAATTGAACACTTAATAACAAATCTAAAATAAAAGTTTGTAGCATACATGATGTCTACTTATTGTCAATTTACTAACCTAATCTAAATATCTAATGAAATAACTCCCTTAAAGACGTCGAACTTCCGAGCTCTCCACGCTCGACAATCTATCTCAATTTGTCTCTGAAAAGTCTCAAGATCACTTCGACAAAATTTGTGATGTGTCCAAACTTAAAACGCACTTATGACGCAGAACTAAAGCCTTTGATGACAGAGAGACTCGCAATATTAAACTGCGATTGTGCGGACCGTTGGAAAGGTGTTGAGTAAGACTGACTTGTATTATTCTGCTCTTGTTTTTCTAATCAAGTTTCTTGGGCAAGTTGAGTTTCAATTTCTTCAATATGCAGCAGCTCAACTTTGCTGCTAATAAAAGCAATGAGCACTTTCATATTTTGTTGGTAGAATGAAGGACGGACGTTAGCTATGAGCAATTTGCCTTCGATGTTAAATGAACAAATTAAGAACAACGAAACGAGAGACTAGACAAAAACATGAACTATTTAGTGTTTGTTTGAAAAACTAAGAAACCACGTTGCCACCGCACCTTTGGCTAACTCCACTATTTGTTGCATCTAAAAATTCATGTCTACATAGCAGGCCGACCCTAGGCATAGCCAGGGGTGCGGTGGCCTAAGGCCCATGCATGTAGGGCAGTGTATATAGAAATAATTGTTTATAGGGAGGTATATATATAGCAAAATTCATAAAGTGGGCCTAACAGTTATCATAAATAATAGTCTAGCAGTAGCAGCCCTTAACCCTATTTTTACAACTCTGCAGTATTTAATTTTCACACCCCCAGCCCATGCATTAAAACGCAAATTTGAAGAGGAAAAACGCAGAAGCAAGCAAAACACAAAAGAAGCAAAAGTAAAAACCCTAAATGAAGCAAAACTTAGAAGATGCAAAACACAGAAGAATGAAAAGTGCAAAACGTAAATTTTCACATGTTTTTGTTTGGAGATGAACAATTCTAGTTTCAGGTGCTTTTGTTATTATTAATTTTTTTTATGATGTTGCCTAAATAACAATTATTTGGTAGTGAAAAACACAGAAAAAGAACACGAAATAAAATCACAACAAAGTGCTCTTGAAAAGGTTGATACCCAAGAAAATTCGGATCATGAAAATGCAAACGAGGAAACTGATAATAATGCAAATGTCTCTAGGCCTTCCTATTGGGGGTGCATGAGGCCGCCTTGTTCTGAAAACACTAATATACAATTTAGTGGTCCATCCAAGCCTTTTTTTTCCCGACTCCGACACTGGATAGATGTGATGCTAAGAAACGGTGAATAGGGAAAAATAAGCTAAGGTGTTTGGCATGCATGCATACATAATACATCTTATATTCCCAGGCTGTCTAGGATGCTTAGTTATTAGACAGAAAATATACAAAATATAAATATACATGATAAATTGAGATAAAATGAAATGAAATTACAAATATCATATATGATAATATAAAAAAATAAAATCATAATCCAGGGATTAAAAGGGCAGGTGGTCATCTTTACCTTAAACTAACATAATTAGTGCATCATTGCTTAGTGCCCTTCAACGTCCTTTATTAATGAATTAAAAGATCAATATCACATAATACAAATACAACAAAAATTTTGAATGTTGTAAGCACAATTTTTAGGGAAGCTTAGAGAAACAATAATTATAAGATGCTTAAGTAGTAAAAAGCTTAGAGAAACCATCATTATAGCATGAAGTATTTGCTTTTCAGGCATCACTAGTTAGCCATGTAATTAAAAGAGAAGAAGTTCAATTCATTTTGTGACTGGTGATTGCATGGAGACAACCTAAAAAAGAATAAATGAAAAATGTAAAACTAAATTGGAAGCAGGATATGATCTTACTGTTAGAAATGCAACGCCAAGTGCACAATAGACAAGGGGGGGTGTATCACAAGCAAAAGTGCATGTAACTTCAGTGGCAAGCAACAAATCAACAAAGCCATAGAACCACTATAAAATTCAAAATTGACAAGATGTTTGAATGTGTTTGTGTGCAAAAGTTTAAATCATACAAGAGGGAGAATTAGAGTGCAAATGTTACCATAGTCATATTAGATTAGGGCACAATTTGCAAGTCCATTTGAGTGCAAAACCAAATTCAAAATTCAGAGTGCAAAAGTTTATTTGTGCAGGTATATTAGTATCAAATATTATAAGATCACACTGGCAATATTGTGCTATAAATCAAAAACTCACAATATGCCTACAGAACAAACGCATAACAAAACAGAACAAACGCTTATGGGGCGTGTGACGATTTTGTGGCCGTGTCAGACATATCTGCATGGAATCATTTGGATGCAGTGTGTGACTGCAAGATTCATTGTGATGTGGAGTGAGTTGGAGAGTTCTGGATGCGATGAGCGAATGAAAGTTGTTTCTCCGTATTTTGTGAAAAGAGCCTACACTGTGTGTTTTCAATTCTGAAATGTAAAATTTAAAAGCAAAACATCTTTTAGTGGTTTCTGTATTTTAGTTTTAAAAACAACAAAGTTTAAAAGGGTTTTAGGAAACAATTTCTTAAAAAGTGAGCCAAACAAGTTTTCTAGTACTATAAATTTCATAAACAGAAAAGTGTTTTTAAAAAACTCTAATCAAACAGTCCCTAAATAAGATACTATATCTTGACTCAAATCCTTTGTAGCACCGACGCCTCTAATCGAAGGCGTGTTCAATGTCTGATACGTGTTAGTGTCCACACCAACACATGCGGTTATTCAATTAATTTATTTTCTCAAATTAGTATCGGTATCGAGGTGTTGGTGCTTCATAGAAAAACAGAAAAATATTACGTGCATGAGTGTGTTCCATCAGCAGACTGCGGATGATTGAACCCTAGGATGACTGATTTCAAAACCATATTAGACTGTAAAGTATGATAAGACTTATGACCAGATTAGTAGTATGCACCAACCCATGTGATCAAACACATTGGTCTATCTTTTTAAACAGATTAGCAATAAGCTTTTGCCTAAACCATCATTCAGAGTTTTTCAAAAAGCTAAACCAATTAATAACTGTTTCGCTTCTTTTTCAATCAAACAGAATGAGTCAAAAAAAAGAAAAATATTTTAAACTAAATTTGGCATTAAAGATTTGGGAGGGCTAAAAATGCAAAGGAAGTTTACAAGAAAAAATTATAGAATTTCTTAATTAGCCTTACACAGACTGACTAGCTTTAGATACCTAACGACCAAACAATTTATCCAAAAAACTGATCATAGCCTCAGTAAAAGGTGCCCTCAAGCAAAAAATATCAAAAATCACGAAGATGAAAAGATGTATACGGTTATTTTAGAGCAGTAAAAAAGATCTTACAACATCATTACACATCTCTCTGTTAATCTGATCAAAGAATTTCGGCCAACAAGTAACGCCGCCACTAGATGCTGTAAACAATAAGCGAATTTATGTCTTCACAAAGTTTCTTCACACAACTATAGAACTGGACAGTGGACAAACACCAATAACAAAAAAGATGACATTGGCTGCCCTATATTCTGTACTTCGATATGCATCATCACCATCGGAAACTTCAATTGGAAAAGTAAACAATATAGGCATTACTGAAAGGAGTAATTAAAACAGAAGAAACACTCTAAATATGAAAAAGAAGGAAGCTATCAAGGAAGAGAAGAACCTTCCATATTGGGCAGCTTTCTGTCTCTCTCACAAAGCATATTGTTGAGAATGTCGCAAATTTTCATCAAGCAACGACTACTAAGGCGTGAGAGTTTGAAGGATGAGACAATGAAACAGATATAAAATGAAGAAAAACGGATAGCCATAAGAGTATCAGTGTACAAAGAAACTGCATAGCAATTATTCTTACTTCCCATTACAATCCGAAAAATAGAGTATGAATCACTTCTCCAACTCTTCAATTGCATCTGAACAATTATTACTAGTAAAACTAATGATGTTATAAATAGCACTAAGTAAACTCCAAAACATATTGACAATACACTTAGATTGGGAATTAGTGAAAAAATATGAAGTGAAACCAGCATTATATATAACTTCAGTGAGCTAACTTGTACTAGAATCAGTCATTGAAATAAAACTTTACCATGAAATGATCGTCAAACACAGTACGTAGGACTAATGAATTCACAAAATGAATTTACAAAAATCTAACTTCATTGAACAATTAGTAAATGAATGTTTACGGTACAAGAGTGATGAGACAGTTATTTACAGAGTCAAGTACATTAAGTATTGTTTTACACCTTTCATCGTCACGGCCATCATACTTTTAGCTTCTTTCACCTTTCGTTCATTGCATAAACGATCAAGCTTCAATGCAAAAGCCAACTATTAAAGCACTTTAAATGACATAAAAGCATAATTCTCGAGAACCATCTCGGAATATAAATCAAACACATCAACTACAAGTTTCTCTTTGCAAAGACTATCAATAATTGTGTTGTATCTTCCCACCAGGGTAACATTGTCCAGCAATATCAGGATTACTCAATGCCAAAGTTAACCTCCTAATTTAAACCATCCAAATGCAGCAAAGAAGGTGGTAACCTTCCTATTATACGCAACCAACCACGTTGTAAAATGGTGTGCTGAGAAGTAATCCACATAATCAGACCTCATTTTCTTCATCTCTCTACTCAATGCATCAATAATATAATTGAGAATATTTATAAACCTAACACATATCTTGATGTGCTGGAGCCAATGTCTTCCCCTCAATCCCACTACACAATAGATCTCACCCAACAAACCATCTTCTCCAGTCCATCCAGATCAGTTATGGTAGCACTCTCTTTTGAACCACTTACTGACTTAGGCGTCAAAGCACGTGCAGGTGCACCACCCCCTCCCGTGGAGAAGTGCTCACGACTGACGATGTAAAGCTCAATCCCACTACACAACTTATCTCACCCTACAAACAATCTTCCTTGGTCCAACCCGATCAAATTTTATTTAATTTTACACACATGATAATTGCATTTTTTTTATTAAAAAAATTGTTTATTTGTATAAAATCTAATTAAAGACCTTGTTTTGATATTCACTTTAGCCTCATTATTTATTGGATCGACCCTAGATAAATGTAACCTTTAATTGCAATTTTGGTCCATCAATCTGACCACTCTCATTAAATTGATCCATCCTTTTCAACATCAAACACTTTGGTGCTTAATTCTCAACAAAGGTTTTCATATTATGTTCATTGATATGAGACTGCTCAATAGATATTTTACGACTATTTTGTGAGGAGAATTGTGTGTCCAAACATTATTCATTTGGTCTTGTGACCATAAAAAAATACATAAGGAATAAATCAAATTGACAGTTTATTCTTACATAAATATATGTGGCTGACATTTTATGTTTGCTGGAAAATGTGGCTAGCATTTATCATCCTTACATAAATTTGCAAAAGATATTTAAAAGACATGTCCCACTCCACTTTTTTGTCACAAAAATATATCAATCACATCACATCACATGCAAACAAAATAAATAAATAATGTCAAATTACACTTCCCAATCAACAAAAGTCTAACACAGCATAATATAATATCTACCACGTGGGAAGTTCATAAAAAATTTAGTACTATACGAAAGTGAGTCTTATTGGTATTTCTGAACCAAAGTAGAATCTCACTCATATGGAAACACCATTGGTGATTAAAAGCTTTACTTCAGAAAATGATTACTTACCTTTGAAAAGCTTGAAAGATGTGAAATATGTTTTGTGGAATGAGACATTGAAGATATGGAAGATAGCAATTCCAGTTGCTTTGTCTTTACTTTTTCAGAACCTCATTGGCTCTTCAAATTCCATCTATGCTGGTCATATTGGTGATATTCAGCTTTCTTCTTACTCTGTGTATCAAAGTGTCATCACTACTATTTATTTCTCTATATTGGTTAGCACTTTTCTTATCACTCTTATTCATCCAAATTAAGCTTTTTGATTTCTCAATACTGAATAATGAACTTACCAAATTCAATAATTAGTAATTGTGGTATGTTTATGTTGGAGGAAGGGAAGTGTTTCTGAGTTCATGTTTGAAATAACGGCGAGTTTAATGAAACCAAAGTATAACACTGTGATTGTTGAAGCTCGAAAGTATAACTTTTGTCAAAATCACATTCGTTAGGCAATTGTAGATTCTAGATATATTTCTTTTCATTTTTTTTTTTATTATAACTAAAACATTTCTAGATTTTTATATAATAATTCTCTAAGTACAGTAATGTTAAATTATCAAAATCAATTTAGGCTCTGGTTGACAAAACCAAGAAACTAGATTATATATTATAGCTTATAGTTTATATGGCCGTCTGGCTAAAAAAGACTTATAACCGTCTTTTCATCGTGAGTTTATAACTTATTTTCTAGACGCTATTTTAGAAGACCATACTAAACACAATTTGTTTAGTGAGTATAAGGGAGGTAAGTGCGTTTTGATAACTAGAGAGTGTGTGTCATAAGGGAGGTAAGTTAGCTCACCCAAATTGACACCGGTGAGAATCGAACCAGAGACCTTAATGAGCAGAACATTCCAAGATCCCAAGGCAACACCACCAGATCAATCCAAGTGGATTTAGTTGAAATATTGTATGAGTTCGGATGCTGAAGAAATATTAAGAAGGATGAACAAAGTTTGATATTTGCTTCTAATTAATCACCAACATTTACCTATAAATTAGTTTTAATATGAACTAAATTTCACATATAAAATTGCAGTATGGTATGTCAAATGCACTAGCAACACTATGTGGCCAAGCTTATGGTGCAGGAAAATTTCAAAATGCTGGTATTTATCTTCAAAGGTCATGGATAGTACTCTTCACCACTTGTATACTCCTCTTGCCAATTCATCTATATGCAACTCCAATCTTAAAACTTCTTGGTCAAGAAAAAGAGATAGCCGATCTTGCCGGAAAATATGCTATTCTACTAATTCCCTATATGTTTTCCTTCGCTGTCAATTTACCCCTCGTGAAGTTTCTTCAAGCACAAAGCAAAGTTAATGTTATTATGTACATAGCAATGGTTACATTACTCATCCAAAATTGTCTACTTTACATCTTCATCAGTGTATTTGATTGGGGAATGATTGGTTTAGCAATGGCAAGTAATATCTCAGGATGGATATTTTCTATTGCATTGGTAATATATGCCATTGGTTGGTGCAAAGAAGGATGGAATGGATTGTCTTGGATGGCATTTAGGGATTTATGGGAATTTACTAAACTAAGTTTTGGTTCATCTGTAATGATTTGCTTAGAACAATGGTATACTGCTTGCATTATCCTTCTTGCTGGTCATCTTGATAATCCTGTGATAGCTGTTGGTTCCTTTTCAATTTGGTGAGAATGAGATGATAAGTAATTTTTCATTTATATTTTTGCAATTTTATTTGTTACTGATACTTTTTAACTGTCTTGGTTTCTTGGTTTTCTTCATATTTTTTTTACTGTTATATTTTTAGCCTTAACATTCAGGGTTGGAACATGATGCTGCTTCTTGGAGTAAGTTCAGCAGTAAGGTGAGTGACTATAAACTAAATACTTTAGAATTGAAATTTGGTGATATATGTGGTATGAAGCAGGAACACAGACACGGACATCGGACACAACAGACACTGACACGTCGACATTGATAGTAATTTGAGAAAATGACATAATTTAGTGTAATCATAGGTGTCGTGTCGGTGTCGGACACTGGGACACCCCTAATCAATGGAATGTCCTTGCTTCATAGTAGTCAATATATATAGATATTTGTTTGTTCAATATACCAGCAAAGGTTTTCATGTTAGTCAAGATATAACTCATGTTTCATAAGAATTTTAGTACAAATGCTACCTGTCATGTCTCTACAGAACTCCTAAGACTGAACTAAACTAAACTTTTATTCAACCAAAAAAGAAAATTAAAAAGAAATTAAATCTAGCATGTTGATTATATATTTGTTAATATATTTTGTCAATGCTCACTAATTATTGATTGATTCTAATGCCTTGGCAAGTGTTCGTGTCTCTAATACTCTTGGCATGTCACATCCAAGAGCATCCAAATACTCTTTCTTGGTGGCAATGTCTCAATCTCTTCTCCTTGGAATCATTTTCGTGACTGTTATTTTCTTGAGTAAAGAAAAATTTGCCTTCATCTTTACCAATAGTGATGATATGATACATGCTGCAAGTGAATTAGCATACCTTCTTGGTATAACAATGATTATCAACAGTATCTCACAAACTATATCAGGTTATAATTTACATGCTTTTGGACTATAAAAGGTTTAATTAAGTTTAATTGCAGTTTTGACCCTTTTATTTTATTACAATACCGAAAATAGTCTCTCGTTTTCAAAATCGAACTTCTTGGACATTTATATAGGTGTGGTAATTGGATGTGGATGGCAAGTTATGGTTGGTTACATAAACTTGGCATGCTATTACATTGTTGGACTCCCTATTGGAATTTTCCTTGGTTTCAACCAGCATTTAGGGGTCAAGGTATAGAATTATTCTTGCTTTGGAAATGTATCTTTCCTAAATCATCAAAGTTGCTTATATGTCTATTTATTAGGTTTTTTGTTATGTCTTTTTCATCTTACAAATCAGTTTATAATGTAAAGAGTGTCACTTTTAGAAACTTTTTTTTTTTAAATCTTCACTGTTAAATGTGATGGTTGAGTTTTCTCTAATATTTTCACTTACTCACACTCAATACTATTAGGCTTGCGTGACTAATACGATTGATCCAAAATAATAGGATTTGGTACCAAATTATGTTTTTGAACTCATTCTTTTTAAATTTGTTTGTAAGGTGAGAATGTCACTTGTTATGAACTCTTTTGAGAACTTAGCTACTATTAAGTGGGATTTGAGTTTTTATCAACAACCTACCTCGAATTTCAGATAAAATGACACAAATCTCTTTCAGCTTAAATAAGAGTATTGAGAATGAGTCCTAAGAATGTTATGTTCTAACTTTTTGAGAAATAATTTTGTTGTACAATATAGTCTTTTACCTAACTATGAGTGGTTGCCTATTTAGTACCATTTATCTACCCAAAAAAAAGTTCTTATGTTTAGAGTATTAACATTTAAATATGTCATTCTACATATACTTTGCCAGGAAAGCATCATAGCTTTGATGTCCACCTTATATTATGATTTCATTTCTTACAAAATTACATCTTTTGGCTTAGGGTCTCTGGGGAGGAACAATGTGCGGCAATATTCTTCAGATTTTAGTGCTCATAGTCATTATTTACAAGACCAATTGGACCAGAGAGGTAATTATGTTCGATTTTAGTCCCTGCTTTTAAGTTAACTCATGTCTAGCCTTTATATTTTTGACAAATCGAATCCATTAAATTTTTCAATGCTAAAAAAATACTTGTTAACATTGAGTTAAAAACAGGATGTTGTCCCGTGAGTTTAGCTTGGTAACGACAATGCATAATATATGCAAGGTCTGTGGTTCAAATCCTAGACACACAAGAGATAGAATGTTAGCATTTTCATGGTGTTATTGATTACGATTGCAGGTAGAGCAAACGGCTAATCGCATGAGAATTTGGAGCTCTAACAACCTTCAAAATGATGTGATTTGAAATTTTCAGTTGCTAGTCACGTGATATTCACATGCATAGCCACTTTGGATACTAGAGTTTAGAAGTAGGGGTCCCAAAATAAAGGCCCCTCGTGTACTCCCTCAGTCTTAATACTTCATTAGTTATTCAATGTAGTTTGCATTTAATTTAACGGAAATAAAGAAATAACATTTTCTTAGAAAAAGAAATGATTTTAGGCATGTATTTGTATTTAAAATAGAAAAGACTTGAACCTTTTAAACAAATGATGAATGTTTAATCTTTTACTTGTGTATAGAATAAGTTCGGTAAAGAGACACAACTTGTGTATTTCACATGTTCTTTGACGAAGATTAATCATTCTAACTAATGGTTACGATATCAAAAATTTAAGGGTCTTGTTAACGAGTGTCTCCGGGACACTCTTTATGGATTATAAAAGAAGAAATTATTTTATAAAAAAGTCAAATATTTTTATTTCCGATGCATTGATTACACATATTTTCATGATAAATTACCATTTAAAGATCTTAACTAGTGCCCCGGAAGCACTGGTTAATATTTCCTTGTTTAAACTTCTCAAACAAGTGATCAATGTTTCTTATCAATAATATGTTAAAAAAATAAATGTGAAGCGTTTATATACACAAATTAAATTCACCAAGTCCTACATCGGTTACAACATCAACTAACTATCAGTTATTTCTAACTGAAATTATCTCACAAAATGAACTATAAAACTACTAACAAACAGATCACAACAAAATCACCAATCTCATATCTAAAATTAAAAACGATGAACATGAACAATGTCAAGAAGATCTGAGGATGTATAGTTGAGCTTTGGTTTAAAATTTGCTCTATCCCGAATCGTTCTCTTTCACGATGGCTTAAGAGATGAAGATGACTATTCTGATCGTGTATTAATTTATTTAATGGTCTTGTTAACAAGTCTTCTTAAACACTTATTAAAGAAGTAAAAAACAGACATTTTGCATTAAAAACAAAAATAATAAACTTCTAAAAAGTTATACACATCGTTTTTCAATACCAAATTTTTATATGTGTCCTTAAACAATGCCTTAAACATATGAAAACTAAAATACAATTCCTTCAATATTTTTAAAAACTAATAAAATAAAATCTCTAAATTTCACATAATCATCATCAATAAATCTAAAAATTTCAAAACCATTTTCATCAAAATCAATAAACTCACACAAATCAAATTTATCTTCATTAAAACTAAACTATCTTCACAAATAAAATCCCCAAATTCTCTATCTAACACCGAAGAATTTGAGTAGTTTATACTTGTCTTTTATTAGTTTGTTAGTTCTCTAGGCTCTGTTTGATAAAAATAGTGGATAGTTGATAAGCTAACTTATGATTGATATCTTATAGTTGATGGATGAGAGTTATAGCTGATAAACTAATTAAAATATTTGGTAAAATTAGCAGTTTAAGTAGCTGATAAATATAAAATAACATAAAAGGACACTCTTAATTCTAATAAAATTATTAAATTATTATTTTTTGCTAAAATTTTATTTTAACTTTATTCTATTTCAATTTTATTCATTACAAAAAATAATGAAAGTATAAAATTTTATTTTAAAAATAATTATACTTTACAAATAAAAAATTGAGTATAATATTTGTTATTTTAAAAACAAAAATGTTAAAAGAACAAAAAAAAAAAGTTAAATAACTCGTATATATTGAACAAAAGGAAAATCTTATGTCACTTGCGCATAAGTACCGGAGGAGAAGCATTGAAAGCATAATAACTTCGTTTTAATTTATAAAGGATAAACATGAGTTTTAATTAAAATGATAAGAGTAAAAATGAAAAAAAATTATAAGTTATAAGCTTGAACGCTATTTAAAATAGTGTTTAAAAAATAAGCTATAAACTCTCGATGAAAAGACAGTTGCCAAACAAAGTTTTTTTTTTTGTGAGATAAGCTTATGAACTACTTTTTGGTCTTGCAAAAAAGACCCTTGATTGTTGCTTGGAGGACATAGTTGGTTAGACAGTTAGGTTAATTTCATCATGTAAATAATGAAAGCCAATATACAATTTTCATTTAATCATTGAAGCTTTTCATTTTATGAAGTCTGAATTTAGTTTGATGGTATCAAAGCGGGTTCATTCCGCTCTACTTTCCATTGCAAGAAATCTCTAAATTATTCATACGATTTGAAAATTAATTTTTTATAATCTATTTTCATAATGATGATGATATAAATTTATCATAACTCTAGAAGAGCTTTTGAAATTTGTTCATTAAAGAAAAGTTTAAAATGACATATGTTGGATAAGCAAAGTTTGTTTGGAATTGAATTTTTTTTGTTTAAATGAAGTTTCGGCATAAAAAAACTTCTATAACAAATATACTAAAATAACTTGATATTAACAAATCTAATTCAATGTATACTAAAATTATTTATTTATTTATTTTTTTTAACAAATCAAAATGGAATATATTGCTCAAAGGAGGATAAACTCACCCCGCACAAGGTGTGCTAAAATAGTGAATTACCCAAAATCTGTTACAACAATCAGACACCTATGGAAATAGTGTCACCACCGAAACAAAATAAAACAGTTACATGACACCCATACAAAGTAGGGGATGTCGCCACCAGTCATGAAAACCAAAAGCTAAAGGAGTAATATTCGAAGCTAACCATAAAAAGGAAGTCCGCTTCACATTTTCAAGAGTAATATGAGGATCAATTACCACATTTTTGAAGACACAGTTGTTTCTAATCTTCCATATTGCCCAAACTGAAGCGAGCCAGATAACCTTTAGATAGTGGTATGAAGCTCTAGGCATGCCTGCCAACTGAGTAAATTCACTACAAGAAAATTGCCATATAGCAACGGTCACTTTTAGCAACTGCAGAAAAAAGAGTTGCTATAGATAAAATTTAGCAACTGATGTTCCAATAC
>Ga0315915_1006156_pt1 | contig 14756 bp, 17 predicted proteins | sample MpolbnodulesMG_FD_207738 | JGI IMG/M metagenome (GOLD analysis project Ga0315915, IMG submission 207738) | Medicago polymorpha root nodule microbial communities from Los Angeles, California, United States - branched nodules | ecosystem: Host-associated > Plants > Roots > Nodule | place: USA... | reverse complement strand
AGGGGAGGGTTTAATTTTCATTTTTAAATTACGGACTATATAACATGTTTTTCTAAAATAAATTAAGTGTGATTGAAGTATTATATGATCATTTATCATGTTAATATGTTAACTCTTTAAAAAAAAATCATAGTGTCCGTAATTTAAAAATGAAAAGTAAATCCTCCCCTCCCTTCCCCTCCTAAACCCTCCATCCAAACACGCCCTTAGGAAACTAAAAAAACTGATGGATAGAAAACTAAATTTTGTGTAATTCACACTTAAATACCATTTCGTTCTGCTATACAATCGACCATGTAAGAAGATGAACTATAACTATACAAGGAAAGGATATACTGAAAAATGGGGAATGCTAGAGTACACCCAATTGATAATATTATTACATGTAAGAAGATGAACTATACAAGAAAAGATACCATTACTTCCTGCCATACAATCAACCATGTAAGAAGATGAAATATACAATGAAAGGATATACAAAAAAAGCAGTGAAGACTGGATAAGCAGCAACTCAAGGGACTGCAGCCTCCCAATTCCCTAACACCTGAATAACTTCATTCCTCTTCTATACATTAGACCAATCCAGTCATATCAGATTGACATACTCTTTCTTATTCTCCACTCACGTTATGTTCCAACCACATTAATAGACGATATCCCCTTTTCTCACTCACTCAGATATTCTGTTATAACGGTTGAGAGTCCTACATTGAATAGTGATATGGCATGAAAATTGGTTGTAAGTGATGAACATCCCTCATTTTGAAAGCTGGTTTTGTGGAGCTGATTTAGGCCCAACCCAACCGCATCTCTCTAACAATCTGTGTGATTCTTCCAAAAAAAAAAAAAAAACTGCGTGACAGCTATTATACAGCTATCATCACTAAACTGCCTTAGCTACTAATTACGAAAGAATGTATAAACTTTATTTGCTCTATAATAAGGACCCACTTTTCATACTTTTCTGGTGACATGCTGTATTAATCACTTGGATTCCAATTATAGCAGAGAACTTCTAATGTCTGAAGTGTTATTGTTTTTTTAGGTTAGAATTTCTAAATGAGAGAAGATCTGGGGTGGTGCAGATGGTCAAGCTATCTGAGAAAGAAAGAGACAGCTTGGAGGCACGTAAGAATTGTGACTAAATGGATCACTTGACATTTGAACAACCCCTAACAGTTCTTTTGAAACAGGATGTGAAGAATGAAGCAGAAGCGTACATGCTTAAAGAGTTATCTCTCTTAAAATGGAAAGAGAAGGCTACAAAGCTAGCTGTTGATGATACAGGTGGAAAAATGGAAGAGTTACAAGTGGGTGTTGCTAGCCTAGAAGAAAATCTTAAGGCGGAAAGGTAACTTTTAATTTCATCTATAGTCTTTCTCTATATATACATATCACTTTCCTAATTATTCGCTTTTCTTGTTCTTGACTCATGAACAACTTCGTGATACCTTATTCCAGGGACAAAATCCAAGAAAGTAAACAAGTTCTGAAGGATCTTGAAACTACGCACAACAACTATATGAAAAGACAAGAGGTTCACATGATATGGGACTTGACTTGAACTTATCAGTTTGCATGATGGCATGCCAGGGCATTGTATGCTTAGTGATAAGCTTATCAGGTAGTAACCAATTTTCTTCTTCTCTTATTCCTGTAACAGGAGCTAGATAATGATACGAGGAAGTGTAAGGAAGAAATCAAGGAGTTTGAGAGGCAGAATGTCAAGTATCAAGAAGACTTTACGCACATGAACCGGAAGATCAAGAAGCTGGAGGATAAAGTGGAAAAGGTAATGGGAAGACATGATTTACTGCACTTGAATAAATGCATGAGCGGTGTGCCTTATCTATTCATTCATATTTCAGGATTCATCAAGAATTGAAGCTCTTGTGAAAGAGGGTGAGGACTCAAATAATATGATACCAAAACTCGAGGATAATATCGCTAAACTGCAAAAATCCTTGACTGATGAGGAGAGGGTCTTGGAAGAGATCACAGAGAGTTCTAAAGGCGGGCCCTTGTCTTTCTTAATTACTGATATGCTTGAAGTTGCCTTTGATTAAATTGATTTACTGAATGCATCTCCATATGATGCTTTTAGTGTTAACCTCCTTAAAACCTTTCAGCTCTTAAACATGCTTCCTTGCAACATTCGTCGTTTTCCGTATTGATTGTTAAACTTACAATGCTTGATTTGGTTAGGTTCTCAATTCTGATGCATAGCTGACTGTCTTGGCTTTTAGCTTATCCAAATTTAAATTGATAGATAATAATGATTGTAATATGTTAGATCGGTTCAATATAATTGTGAACCAGACCCTCAGCGAGGCTCAATCAACTATGTGAATCATTATTCTCTTTGAAGTAAGCGAATAATTTTTTCTATTGAACCAGTTGTCGATTGGTTGTTAAACCAACAAATAGGTATGAATCGGATTGGTTTGAGTGGATGCATATTGGTTTGGTCTCTTCTTAAAAAATAGTAGGTTGCTTGATGGGAAAATTGAACCCCGTTTTTGGTATTTTCATGCAAATTTTTAAATGTTTAAATACTTCCAAAAGTATGAAACTGCTTAAGCTAATATGTAGCCACATACAAGTGCTAGTTTTAGTAAGTATACATAAATACATTTGTTAGTTTTCATTGCACTTGAAAAGAGAAGGTGAATTCGTGAAGAGGATAAAAAGTAATTGTATTTCTTACTACTGTTACAAGTTTATCGGCTCTCTACTGCATTTATCGTAATTAAAAAATTACTGCATCGTAAAATTAGAAAATAAAAACTGTGAATAATCTATTGACTAACCAAACTGATTGCATTAACAATACATGGCTTGGCATGGGCTAGATAAATGGGCTTTCCCCATCTTTTTCCATCTGGTGATTATGCTCTGTGGGAACACCAGTTGTTTTGCATCTCAACTTATCTTCTTAAAGATCTAGGACATATTTCCTATGAAAGATGAAGATAACTTTCCTAGAATAGACAGCCTCTAATCTCTATGCCGTGGAAGTACTTCAACCTCCTGTGGTCCTTCATTTTGAACTAAGCTGCTAACTTATCCCCTAAAATTCTGTTTTCCTACTTCATCAGCCTGTCTAAATTATATTAAATTGATTCCATATACAAAAATGTTATATTAAATTGATTCCATATACAAAAATGAAACCAATATATACTATGAGCAGTAGTGGATATTAATTGTAGTTTTCTTTTCTTGATGGTTTCAAATTAATTTTTGATTATTGGTAAACAGTTGAAACTGAGAAATTCTGCTCTGAGCTTGCTAAATTTCGTTTGGAGCTTGAACCTTGGGAAAAAGATTTGATCGAGCACAAGGGAAAGCTTGACGTTGCATCTAGTGAGGCTAAGCTTCTAAGTGAGAAGGTGATAATGATTTTTCTTATTTTAAGTCCTTGCTATATTTATATTTAGTAGTAGGAGCATGTTTGATATTGAAGGTGATCCTTGATGGTTTTTCTTTTCAGCATGAAGGTGCTCGTGAAGCCTTTAAAGATGCTCAAAATCAGATGAATAGCATAACAGAAAGAATTATATCAAAAACTGCAAGCATTTCTCAAATTAAGAGTAATATAGAAAAGAACAGGCGTGAAGCATTGGAAGCTCACAGAGAGGAAGAAGTGAGCAAATTTTCCTTCTTTATTCCACTTTAACATTTTTATTCCGAGGCTTTTGGTGATAATGTTCTTTTTCTTAAGGAATGTATCAAAAAGCATGATGCCCTAATTGCTCCTGAACAAGATGCTAGACAGAAGGTTGCTGAACTGAAGTCTGATTTAGATTCAGAGAAGAATCAGGGATCAGTTCTAAAAGCAATCATGAAAGCTTAGGAAACTGGACAAATAGAAGGGATATATGGACGCATGGGTGACCTAGGTGCTATTGATGGTAAGGTTTTTTTTTTATTGCAATCTTTCTGGCTTCATGATGTTCGTTTTAAGTTTTCCAAATTAGATCCCTTTCGTGCTGTGAAAACTGCGAAAAAACCTGGTTTGTGATGGTCCTGATTGTATCTATTATTATTAATTGATTTAAATTTAATTATAAAATTTTATGCCGGTACACTGAATTTTCAAAAACAAATATCTGACCTATTTTTTATGATCAAATGAAATAGAGTTTATAGAGCTTGGGGTATTGGCTTATTGTTGTGGAAGTTTTGAATTTGAACTAGTAGCCAAAAGCTAGGTTTATCCCACCTATGCTTTATTTGGTTGTAGTTTGAAGGTTTAAGTAAACTCAGAGGAGGAGCGATCTCTTTTCCTTCCTCAAACATAATTTCAAACACATTCTAATACTAAAATCCAATATCCCAAAAGCAAATACATCATACATATCATCTATCATGTTTTATTTTGTCTATTAGTTAGTTTACACTTTCCAAATATTTTTGCCTTAGTTTTATTTTGTTTTACTCGCTAAATAATATTAGATTAGATTGTGAATACGAAGCATTGAATTTATCTTCTAATCAATTTGGATGCTGGTGAACAGTGATTAACTTTATTGATGTATTGACATTGTATGTGATCTGTGTATACCACTATATTGATGTCTGAGTTTTGATAACTGCAGCAAAGTTTGATGTTGCAATATCAACAGCATGTTCTGGGCTTGACTATATTGTGGTGGAAACAACAACTGCAGCACAAGCCTGTGTTGAGTTACTTCGTAGAGAGAATCTTGGTGTTGCTACTTTCATGACATTGGTATTTATTTTATTGTTACTAGCGGAAAGACGGGCACGTCTATTGCGCTTAATTGTATGTGGAAAGAGATATCAATTTTTTCATGTACTATGCGATCAAATATTTTTGGCAGATAAGATTAAAATAAAGGCCAATACTTACATACGGTTCCCTATGCAACGTTCATCAGGTTCCTCACATTACATTTCTTAAACACGGATGTTTTAATTATATCTTGATGCAACGATTGATTCAATTTTCGGTAGTTTTTTTTAATATTTTAGTTCAAAACCGGACGAACAGTCCCTAAAGAACTTTATGTAAGTATTTTCCTAAAATGAACTCTTTTTTTATTGTCCAATATTGTTCTTATTGTAATGGGCTAGTTCCTATGTTAATGGAATTTAACTATTTTTTATTGTAATAATTTAAATAATATAATAAAAAAGATAAAATAGTAAATAAGATAGTTCAAGAACCATTAGAGAAGCAAGTAAGCGTATCAAAGATGAGAATGTTGCGTTGGATGAGTGGTAAGACTAGAAGGGATAGGCTTAGGAGTGACCTCTTCGTACTATAGAGAGAGAGTTGGGGTAGCACCTATAGTAGAAAAGATGGTAGAAAATAGGCTTAGGTGGTTTGGGCATATAGAGAGAATACCTATAGATGTTGTAGTACGAAGAGTAGATCAGATGGAGGAGAATACCTACTGCAATTTGATTAGTATAACTACGGCTGAATTGATTCCTTAGCAATTTGCAAATTCGTGTTTTTTCACATTAATTTCCAAGTTCCAGCTTCGCTTAAAAGTTGGTATTGAATACTAGTGTTGATTTGATTGAATTGAATACATTTCCCATTGATTATCTATTTTGTATTTCAATGTTTTTTTGTGCAATGATAATCATTTAAATTTAAACCAAATCAGACAAATATAATTATAATAACATTTTTTTTCTTTTCAGGAGAAGCAGGTTGATCTTATTCCAATGATGAAAAAGAGTGTAAGCACTCCAGAGGGGGTTCCCCGCCTTTTTGATTTAGTAAAGGTTCAAGATGAAAGAATGAAACTTGCTTTCTTTGCAGCACTTCGAAACACAGTTGTTGCTAAGGATCTGGACCAGGTCAGTTGTTCCTCCTTAGCATAAAACTTTGTTCTGATTATAAATTCAAGAGTTGTTATCGAGAAGTTTTGAATTTTTGTTTCTTATATCATAAAACTATTAGATTGTTTATGATTCAAGAAATAATAATTGAATTGTATGGCTTACTATAAATATAATTATTAGTTATTTTAAAACGAAGACATATTACCTTGTTCTTGGACAGTTAATTTTCCACTGTTTGTATCAAAAAGGAAGCTAATAAATAGCAACATTTTTTCCTCCTGTAAATTTTTTAGGCAACACGCATAGCATATGGTGGAAACAATGAGTTTCGGCGAGTTGTTACTCTTGATGGTGCACTTTTTGAAAAATCTGGAACAATGAGTGGCGGGGGTAGTAAGCCCAAGGGTGGGAAGATGGGCACATCGATTCGAGCTACAAATGTGTCTGGAGAAGCCGTTGCAAGTGCTGAGAGGAAATTGTCTGAATTGACCGTTAAATTGAATGAAATTCGCCAAGGAATGAAGGAATTGACCGTTAAATTGAATGAAATTCGCCAAGGAGGAGGAGCCGCTGAAAAAAAAATTGCAGCTTTCGAATTGGACCTGGCTAAAAGCCACAAGGAGGTAATGCTTATTTCTGAGTCTAGAAAGGCACTTTTATGGAGTTGTTGGTACCAAGCATTGAGTTTTCCCCCCTTCTTCTACAGGTTGACAGTTTGAATTCACAACATAGTTATATTGAAAAACAACTTGGTTCCCTTGAAGTTGCATCAAATCCACAAGAGAACGAGCTTGGTCGGTTGGAAGAGCTGAAGAATATTATTTTTGCAGAAGAAAGAGAGATTAATAGACTTGCTGACGGATCTAAAAAACTGAAGGAAAAGGTGGGCTTTGAACTAACTTATGTTTATAACTTTGAATTACTTTGCAAGTTTGGTGTTGCTTGACTTGTCTTGCATGTCATCTTTATCTTTATCTTTTGATTTCTAGCAGTGTTTGCAGTTAACAAAGGCTATATCTTTATTTAAATTAAGTTAGCCAAACTTATCCATCATTTTTAGGTTTCAGAGCTTCAGAGGAAAATAGAGAATGCTGGAGGTGAAAAATTAAAATCTCAGAAGTTGAAGGTCCAGAAAATTCAGTCTGTAAGCATCCTGGATACTGAGAAGAACTTTCAATTCAATACGATGCTGTGTCTATACTAATGGTACCCATTTACTAGGACATTGACAAGACCAGCTCAGAGATTAACCGTCACAAGGTTCAAATAGAGACAGGGCAAAAGATGATGAAGAAGTTGACTAAAGGAATAGAGGATTTGAAGAAGGAGAAAGAAAGGTTAACTGAGGAGAAGGAAAAGTTAAATGAAAACATCAAAGAAATAAAGCAGAAAACATCTGCTGTTCAAGAGAATTATAAGAAAACACGAGGTTCTTTTCCTTGTTCTTTTGCTTGTCTGGCTATGTAAAATGTGCCTACATAAGTGGCGGCGGTGGTGGTGATTGTACATTCGTGTATTGTGTACATTACTATGTAGATGATTGACAAACACCGGGATGTCTTAGAGGAAGCAAAATCTGAGCATGATAGATGAAAAAATCAGTGGACAAATTGCGTGCATCTGAGGTACTTGTCGTGTGACCATTTTTCATGTCTCTTAAAGTTGGAGTTTTCTCATTGTAATCTTTATTTTGCAGGTTGACGCTGACTTTAAATTAAAAGACATGAAGAAAGCATACAAAGAATTGGAAATAAAGGGGAAAAGTTACAAGAAAAGACTAGATGAGTTGCAAATTGCTATTTCCAAGCATCTTGAGCAGTATGTCATTCAATATTTGTTTGGGAATACATTCTTCCCTATTCTGAAATTCTTACAAGACAAATTGGATGCAGAATTCAGATAGATTTAGTGGATCAAGAAAAGCTACATGCTACATTGGCTGAAGAACATCTCAATGCTGCTTGTGACCTGAAAAAGGCCTGTGAAACAGTTGCATTGCTTGAAGCAAAACTGAAAGAGATGAATCCAAATCTTGATTCAATTGCAGAGTATGGCCTTTTCCAATTTGTTATCCTGACTGTCTTCCTTTTTGGTGTTGCACTGAAGTGTTTCTTAATTTATGATATCAGATATCGGAAGAAGGTATCATTGTACAATGAGTGAGTTGAAGAACTTAATGCAGTCACTCGGGAGCGGGATGATATAAAGAAGCAATATGATGAATTGAGAAAGAAGAGGTGTGCATGTTATTTATTTTGTATTGTTGACTTATTTTCTATTTGTGAAAAATGTAAGCTGAATCTTTCATTTCAGATTGGATGAGTTTATGGAAGGATTTAATGTCATATCATTAAAGTTAAAGGAAATGTACCAGGTTTAGAAATCCCCTCTCTCTCTCACACACACACACACACAAAAAGAAAATATCGTGCTTTGCTCTGCAGTTCACTGTGCTTTTAACATGTTATATATCTAATAAACTTAACATATTTGGATCCTTATGTTTGCATGATTTCTGATAACAGTGAAGTTGTGTTTTAAATCCATTGCCACTTACAACTTGGTGGTAAGCCAAAAAAGTCTATGATTTATAAGATGTGAATCTAATGGTGCTGACAGATATGTAAATTAATGAGGGCATAGATTCTCAGGTCCAGTTTATAGAACTGGATAAGAGATTAGGAATATGGAAATCATAGGAAGAAACGGCAGAATAAGAAACAACATCCTTCGTTAATGGGAATATAACCCCACCCTTAAACACACACACACACACACACTCTCTCTCATTTAACTGGAAATGGTGAAGGGTGATTTACATTTCAAAATGATTTTTATTCTCCTTGGCGCATAAAATTCCCACCTACACAATGGGAATGGAAGAGAGAAAATATGAACAACAAATGTTTCTCATAATCCATTAAATTACAAAAACTTTTTAAACCTTGAATCAAATATGGGAGCGCTATATTCCCAATCTCATTTTTTCCGAAATATATACGCATATCTTGAAACAAGTAAACTCTTAGGGTCTTTAGCTGTCCACTTCGTAATACATTGAGAATAACTCTAATCAGAAGACACATAGTTCTATTGCCAAGGACTACTTGCACAATATTTTATATACCAATCTTTTTCATAAATATGTCCCAAAGCTCAGTTCTTTCCGGTCTTCATATTTTGCAAGGCCATTAATAACTCTCAAAAACGCAGTTCCTAATGGATTGCACAAGGTTGTGATAATTAACAAGTATTACCTTTTTTATTGTTTGCAGATGATTACACTCGGAGGTGATGCAGAACTCGAGCTTGTGGATTCTTTGGATCCTTTCTCTGAAGGCGTTGTATTCAGTGTTAGACCACCAAAGAAAAGCTGGAAAAATATTGCTAACTTATCCGGTGGTGAAAAGGTGTCTTCTCTCCCTCCTCTTCCTCATTTGAATTTTGACCTCAGTTCATGCGTTATATAATTCATTGACAAAACTATCATTTTCCCTGTTAATAATAAGTGGTGTATTTTTGTTATTTATTTCCCAGACTCTTAGCTCACTGGCACTTGTATTTGCTCTTCATCATTACAAGCCCACGCCGCTTTATGTAATGGATGAAATTGACGCTGCTCTGGGTACTTTTATCAACTTTGTAGCTAAACTATTTTGTTGTAATTGCTGACTTTGCAATACACTAAACTATGTTTTATATGGTTTGGCAGACTTCAAGAATGTGTCTATCGTTGGGCATTATGTGAAAGACAGGACTAAGGATGCTCAGTTCATTATCATAAGGTAGGTTTGTTACTTTAGATTTAGAAATGATCTTCTAAGGTTATTAGTAAATCATTGCTTAATTAGTCTTAATACTTACGGTGGTATGCTCATTCTTCTTGCAGTCTAAGGAACAATATGTTTGAATTGGCTGATCGACTTGTTGGTATTTATAAAACTGATAATTGAACAAAGAGCATCACTATTGATCCGTCTAGTTTTGTCATTTGCCAGAAGAGTGCATGATAGATTTGTCGGTGTACATAGAGATGTTAAAGTGTAGAATGCCTAAATAACTAGTCTCTTGTACCAGTTTTTTGGTTGCAAGTCTCTTACCAGTTTGATCTGGCATATAATTGTTACTGTTATTTATTACTAATTTACTAGTGTGCTATGTATTCTGTATATTGAATGGAATCTAAGCTGACTTTTAATTGTAGCATGGACATACATCAGAGATAAATGAAAAATACATGTAATTAGTTTTATTTGTTAAATTGCCATTATATTTGAAATCTTTAAAAATAGATGATGACAATTTACACATCAATATTTTGCATTTCAAATTTGTACAATGCTTGGGCACAAATACGGGGATCCAAATTTTCTCTCATTTAATTGTCCTTCTATATAAGACCAAATGAATAATGTTTGGGTAGACAGACATAAACTTTATTTGTTCCCAAAATATTTCATCATTTTATACCAATTTCTTTTTGATTATTAGAAAAAATCTTTTTATGCGTGTGCTCAAATATTGTACGTTTGGTTGTAACCATAGAGGAACCCCTATATCCACAATGCATATTTTTACCTCTATCAATTGACATGCATATTAATTAGAATAACATATTCATTAGACAAACTTTGATATTTTCTAAAAAAAAAAAATATCATATTGCATATCAAATTATTATTAAAAACAATCTTTAAGAATTGAATCGATCCTTTTAAAAAAAATTGTTCAATTTTGGCTCTTTGCTTCTTAAAATCTTGTTCTTCAAAATATTTTTATATTGGGCAAAACAACTTGTAACATACATTAGGTACTTACAACTATAATACATGTGTGTTTGAGTTGAGGACCATTTTGTGGACCAAAAAGAAAAGAGGTGAGGACCATTTTGCATATTCTAAAGCTTAAGGGTTTCTTTAAAAAAATAAAAAGCTTAAGGGTTCCATTTTGCATATTATAACTCTTTTCAAGTATAAGAATGTAAATTCCACTTTTCCCCTCAAAACCTGGTGATAGAATACTCCTTGAATCCGTAATGAATTGTTCCCCAAACAATATGTCAAATGACTCTCCATCTCCATTACTGCACACCAAAATTAAAAAGCTAGCAGTGTTGTTAAAAAAGTACTAATAATGAGTAGGAGCATAAAAAAAAACAGTAATGATATCTAAATAAGCTGCAATCATTTCATGTGAAAAAAAGAGAAGCTGCAATGATATAGTACTAAAAAGATGATGATGACCATGATGATGAATTGTGAATTTCATTCTTTCTATCCCTTTATTATTCTTCCACATGAGAAGGGATAACATTGAATCGGCAAGGATCACGGAATAAAGGCTCACTTAAGATACCACCAAATAAAAAGCCACATAATGATAAAATGGAATATATGTGATGCACCGAAACCATTTTCATTGGCTACAACACAAGTATCTCTCATCACTAAATAATTTTACAAACTTGTAGGAAAAAAATAATCGAAAATATACAAACCATCGCAAGTTTTTAGCCCTCAAACGTGCTAAAATATAATATAAATTAGTGTCCTATAAATTATAATACTATAATATAAGCCGTTTCCACTTTGTCAAGTAATGGTATATAATTTCGTCAAAGAAAAGTAATGGTTTATAAATTTCCCATTATACATTGCATATTTGGTCGGTTTCAACCCCACATGATTGGTCAATTTGAATTGGTGGCTACATGAACAATACAGAGTATCAAAATGTGCAAGTGCTTTCCACATTAGAAAATTCTTTGAGGGAAAGTACACTAAGAAATTTGGAGTAAAAGGGTAGAAGAAGGAACAGATTATGAAGGCTGTTAGCTGTCAAGCGGTTAATATAAACCTAAATGTTGAAAATGACTTGTTGGCTAAGGTTGTCAATTAAACAGCCATTGGGTGAACTGCACATGGGTACAAATTCTAATTACACTCTCTTGTCACCAAGGATTCCTTAATTTATGTTTTATGTTTTACTTTATGTTCACAAATCTAAATTCTTTCTATTTCAAATGCTGCCAATGATTATAGCCAGCCATAGGATGTGCTGACAAGTTACTCAATATTTAAAGACGCTATCAACATTATCATTATAGTAAATACAATTATAGGATTACATCTTTAAACTAGCTATAAATTTTCAAAAGCATTAGCGTTTATATTCATGTAAACAAACAAATGTGACATCGCTTAAAAATCGTAACGCTTTTACAAAGGACAAAACTGTGAGACCTCGTCGAAAGCACACAATACTTCAAAAAACATTGTTGTGGACTTTCAACTTGACGAGTCAACCTTATGGTTTACCAAAAATTATGTCGATCATAATCTTACATCACTTACCGAAATGACCCCTTTTAAGTAGCATGAATAGTAAACCAGGTAACTTGTTGTGCAATGTACTATAACATGAGGTAATTTGAATAAAAAGAAAATGAAAAAGATGGTAGATATACTATGATTTTTATATGGTGTATATATGTAACTAAATACGTACAATAATTTGTAGGTAGCATAGCATAAGCACAGGAGAATACAACTATATATAGGCAACATGTTTTGTGCTTTCCAAAGGAACCGACAGTGAGAAGGGTAGAAGAAGGTGGATGGATGGAGTGAACCACTTGTACTATTAACATAGTACGCCTGTAGAAGAAAGTGTTGAGATCGGGACTTGGGAGTGTCCCTATTACCACGTGTGTTTTGTTTACCGGAACCTTCCACTTCTATTACTGCATACTGCATGCTTACCAATATAATTTAATTTGTGGTACACAATCCTATGTATGAATATGATAGCCAACATTTTTACAGTTTGTTTGTTTGTTTGGATCCCCTCCAGCTCCACCTTCATTCACTACCGTCATTTTTCCTGCTCTTATGTGTCTAATCCCATCAAATTACTATCCTAGCTACTTCACTTCTTAACCTAACAACAACCCCCTTAGGACTTATCAATTGCTACTCACCGGTCCATTACAATTTACAGCACTACGCTTTGTGAATGTTTGATATTACGGTGACGAAGATTAATTTTGATCGAAGTAAGTTAAATATAAATTGATTTATGTTTAGATGTAATAAGACATGAAAATCTCTTTTATTAATTCAAATTAGTTGATAGTTTAGATTAAAATTGGTTTTAGACGAGAAATTACCAAAATAGATTTTAATTTGTGAATTTAAAAGTAGATTTTATTTCCGTTGAAGAAAATTGTTTAAATTTATGTTGGTATAATTTTGTAAGTGATTACTTGTTTTATGTTTAACAAATATAATACAGTACACATAATATCAAGAAAACAATATAAAACTATTCAAGCGACCAAAGAGGACATAAGCATGGCTGCGTTCAGCTAAATAAATAAATAAAACATGGTTCACACATAAAAATTTGATAAATAAGGATAAAGTATAAAATTACTGTCCGATATGAAATAAGTCGTGCATTTTTTCTTTCTTTTAATACAAGAGGACCTAATACTAAAAAGAAAAATTTGCATTGAAACTATTGGCAGAGAAATAACTCACGATGTATCAACAAAATCACCCTCAATCCTCCTTGTACATATTTGAATCAACAACAACTGATGTATTTGCTTTAAAATTTCGATCAAATACACCAATTTTTGAATTAACAACAGGCGTATAATTTGACGAATCTTCTAATTTGAGCCGACCTAGTAACCCATCTATAGTAGAGGTTTATGGTTTCTAGGGTGGCGGTTGAACAACGTGCTCCTAAAACTCACACAAGCGCGGTTTAGCTTGCTTGTTAATAAGTGTAAAATTAATCTTCAAACAAAAAAAAGTATGAAATTATTCTTCCATTCAAATTTTTCGATTGTTTTAGTATTTATTTATATATTTTTTGTGTGTGTTAACACTTCAGTTCTTAAAATGGGCGCTGTTAATTAAAATTTATTTGGCCTAGACTAAGTAAAATCTAACTAAGAATTATTTTAACGAGATGCAAACTCATGTTTACTCAAACAATTATATTTTATTTCTATTTTAAAATGTTATGGTTAAAAATAAAAGATATTTCAATACATACCGTAATGACATTAGTTTCGGAGGCCAATCCAAATGATGGTTGGATCAAGTACCATCTGGATTTACGTTGCGCAGACTAAACAAGTTCAATTGTCTAGTTCGCCAAATAAGATTTCACGTGATAATGGTAATCAAAGGGATGACTTGGTGCATAAATTACCCCAATGCCATCTTTAGACTAAGCATGGATAGAGATAGCACTTATGAAAGGTCAGACACGCCTCCATCGTTCGGCATATCGAGGACCTCATTTAACTCAAAGGTGTGTCTTTGTCTGTCTCAACTATCATATATGCAAGCGCAACCTCTATTCAAGGGTGAACCAAGCTAAGTGAAGATAACAAAGAGCATGAGCATATTACATGTTAAATTAGGGGTTCACACCACATGTATGATCACTCATTCTTAACCTCGCTTAAACGTTGTTTATATTGTAGGGTTGCAACCAAAGACATAGAGATCAAAGCATCAAACATTAAGATTACATCACTAACTCCGGTGATCAACCTCTTGCGCTCATACAAGAACATAAATAAACATCAATTAAATAAATCATTACCAACATAGATTGGTCTAGCGGATGGACTAAACTTCGACCGTATGATGAACTTTTTTTTTTGTTGCTAATAATCATATGATGAACTTGAAATCCGACCTAGAAGTAGTGTCCATATTTAATACTCAAAACATGATTGAAATAAGATAACTTTCTTAAAGAGAATACGTAGAAAACCAAAAAAAATGTAATATTCAAGTAGTGAAAAAATGGAAGAAGGAACTAGTTTTTGCATTATGTTAATGACTTGATGAAAATGTGTGTGAAGCAAATGACCCAACAGTATCTCCCCCCATGCCCCCACCCCACCC
>Ga0315915_1006155_pt1 | contig 14757 bp, 6 predicted proteins | sample MpolbnodulesMG_FD_207738 | JGI IMG/M metagenome (GOLD analysis project Ga0315915, IMG submission 207738) | Medicago polymorpha root nodule microbial communities from Los Angeles, California, United States - branched nodules | ecosystem: Host-associated > Plants > Roots > Nodule | place: USA... | reverse complement strand
GAAACAAATTATAAGTACTAAACTAAACATCATAAAACATAATCATAAACATAAACATAAACATCATAAAACATTAAAAAATTAACATTATTGTGTGCATCATTTCAATATAATCTAAACTAAACATTCACATTTCAATAAACATAAACATAAACATCATAAAACATTAAAAAATTAACATCATTTTCATAACCTAATCAAAACCACATTCAACCTAATTCAATATACACTTTATCAAACTACAATTAACATCATATCCATAACCTAAACTAACTCAATAATCAATACAATTTTCATTTGGGCATTTTGTCAAACACTTTGTGTGCAAAGCATCAAACATACTCAAAATGTATTCATTTGGCACCATTCAAAACCAAATTTTTATGATACAATCATTTAAACAGAATAGGCAACAACTACATTCATTTATCAATACATAAACTACACATCCAATGATCAAATTGTCATATCATTCATAAACCCTAACCACATGCAAACTAATCAATTTTTTTTAAAAAAAACTTAACCTAAACAAACTAACATTAAGATTGCAATGATTAATGGTACTTACTTGTGATAATTTGGGGATGATTGGCTTGCAATTCGTTAAAATGGAATTTAGAGAGAATTTGGGAAGTTTTTGATGAAAAGAAGAAACTGCAAAACTGAGTTTATGCTTCTGTTTATGTTCAGTACGCATCGACAGTTAACTGTCGAGGTTTTCCTCGGTAGTTAGTTGCAGCCAGTTTTATTTTTCCTAGACAGTTAACTGCCGAGGGGCATTTTCGTATTTTATACGTGTTTCTCAGCCTAACAAGATGTGTGAACAACAGTCTTCTAACTTTTTAACTTATGGTTAAGATGCCTTATTTTATCATATAAAAGAAAATACTACTCCTATTTTTAGAAGAGCCAAATTTAATGTAGAAAGCAACAATAACGTTTTAGAAAAAATAAAAGAGAAAACAACAATAACATTATGAAAAGATGATGAAACGTGGCAGCAAATGAAAAGCTTAAGTAAATATCTCATGTGATGTGTGTTATCACTTGAACAAGAACACACTCTCTCTAAGGGGCGACTACATGATGCTTCATATATTTAGTCATAAAGCTATGGTCTTTCGAGTGGCGAGAGCCCCTAAATCACTATATTTCCGTCCCTGTATACAGGACCGTCTTAACAAATTCGTAGATCCGGTTTTAGTTTTTAAGGGATGTAAAAAAATTTAAAATTTTCGACCCAAAAAAAAAATAAGCACTAAAAAGGAAAAATGGGAAAAAGTAGACTGTGATGGGGACTTGAACCCACAACCAATCACTTGCGCATATATGACCTCACCACTTGAGCACTATAATCGAATGAAAATAATTTCACGTTAACTGTATATAAATATATGACCTCGCCACTTCAGCACTATAATTGAACTAAAAATATTTCACGTTAACTGTATATAAAATATAATTTTCGGAAAATTGATTTTCTTACATACAAAATTCCTAAAAAGCCTCCGGCAATAGTTAACTACCGTTCAGCAAATCGACAACAGCGGTAGTTAATTGTTGTTGCGTTCGTTTTGGGAATGCAGCAGCTTACATTCAACCTTGTTTTTATCATTTAACATTTTATCAACACTTTTTTTATCATTCAATATTTTTTCAACATATTTTTTTTATCATTCAACCTTTTTTTTTGGACGGTGGTCAACCTTTTTCAACATTTTTTTCCCCTAAACCCCTAATAAATACCCTCTCAACCTTCATCATTTCCTCACACCATCATCTCACATTCTCTCCTCCTCACTCTCCTCCCTCCCCTTCCTTCTACAACAACAATGTTGTTTTTCATCCTTGGCCTTTCATTGAAAGAGGCCTCTTTGAAAATTTGAAAATTTCAAGAGGTTTCTTTGAATTGATTTTACCCCATGATTTAGGGTTTACGGTTTGTGTGTTTTCTAAGATTCTTTTTATATCTTTTTCTGGTGGTTTTTTTTAACTCAGATTTAGTTTTACCCCATTGCAAATGCATCGTTATATTAATAAAATAAGATTTTATATCTATTACTTGTGTTCCTTTATTTTTGTTTATATTTGCATTTATTTTATGATTGTATATGGAATAAATAAATTCGAATAAAATTGTGTATTAAAGAATAAATAAATTTGAAAAAAGAGTAATTAAACTCAGCGTGAATTCGAATAAAAATTGCGTATTAAATAAATTCAAATAAAGTTGCGTATTAAATAAATTCGAATAAAAATTACATTACATTACATTACATAAAGTTCCTAAATATGTCCTACCATTACATTACATTCGGGTAGAGATATGTGGTACAACAATTGTCTTACCTCTAAAATTGGATAAATTCAAACCTGCTAAACAACAGTTGTCAAACATTCACCCGAAAGTTTTATTGTTTCGTTCAAAAGATTAAATTCTTGTTAGTTTGCTGAAGATGTTGGTATTGAAGTGTCAAAATATTAAGAGAACACAACATGTATTACGCAAAATCAGATATATATGTTATCACATCGAATTCCCTCGTATAAGACGAGTCACCACATAAAGAATGAGGTGCATGAAGTAGATAAAATAGTCACAAGGAAGGGCGTTTGAATTGTGACCCTTTAAAAATTAAACTTGAGGCTTAAAAGTTATTCTCAAGTTATAAACTTGAAATGGTTAAGTTTGACAGATAGACTTCAGAACGTTCTGAAGTGTTAGTGTAAAAACAGTTTAAATAATTAAATGTGTATGTGTGTGTTGTGTTTATTGAAAGAAAGAGTAAAGGGAAGAGAAGAAGAACACACAGAAATTTATAGTGGTTCACCTAATGTGGGTTAGTCCACTCGTCACAATCTTGTGAGATTTTCCACTGTGATGCTTGAGATAACTTCTCAAATCCTGCACCTTACAATCTTGTTCACCTGAACAATTACAACAACTGTATTCTCTAAGCCTCAGCAGGCTTACACCTTTCTTGTTAAGTTACCCACTTAGACTTTACACCTTTCTGCTCAAACTAACACTTTAGTAACCCTAAAGCTAGATGAGACTTTGTTTACAATTTGTATGGAGTTTGAATGATTTGAATCAGACAAGAGAAGAATGAAAGGAGAGATTTATCTTTAAAAAGATAAGAGAAATATTGATGCACACTTTTAAAGACTTTTGGAATCTTTGTGAGATCAATGTTTTTGCTAAAGCTTCAAACACTCTTATGTTGTTTTCTTGTATGCTTTTTGCAAAGGTGTGTGTTATCCTGAGGTCTTAATCTCTATTTATAGAGTTCTTGAGCCTTTGTAGCCGTTGGAGAGTGACCAATGGTCTTGTGCCACGTGTCCTGGGACCTACCAACATTCACTAGAAATTCGGGGCAAACTGAGATACTTGAGAATGTTGTTGTGTTCATCATGATCTTCATCTGGGTTCATGTAGATGAACGGTCATATAAGCATATGGGCTTTATCAAATGAATGTCACATGGATTTGTGGGTTGTACTATAAAGATTGTTCTTGTACGACTTCAGAATGTTGTTAGATCAGATCTTCTTTGAAATTTGTCTTGGAAAATGTGCAGGATCTCATAAAGTGGAGTTGACACTTCACTTCCATGCTTTATGGGATTTGGTTAGCTTTGTACAGTACCAACTCCCTTATGTGTCGAATTCCTGTTGAATCAGACTTGATCTAGCTTTTGGATTTGCTTTTTACTTTCCAACCACTGTACTGTTCATGTTAGAAAAAGCATGGAGCAGGATCAAACTTTCTGAACTCAAGGGATTTCAGAATGTTCCTTTTGTTTCACTTAGGATGATTTGTAAGACACTTATTTGATGTAATCAAATCCTAATAGTTAAACATTGATGAAGTGCAGCATGGAAAACATCTAGGATGATATTCTTAATGGAATATTCCTAATGTTTTGTACTTCAAATGTTCATAGTCTTGAATGAACATTGAAGATGCCCTTTTTTACTCCAATCCAATAAATGCCTTTATTCCTTGATTGATCTTAGTCAATGTACTTTATTGACTTTTATTTAAGTCACGTGACCCTTGCATGTTCTTTATTTGGTTCATGAATTTCTAGGCTTGGTTCTTGATGTTCATCATGAACAACCTTCTGAACTCCTTTTACTTTTTGAACTCTAATTGAGTTCTTAAGTCTTTATGTCCTTTGATTTCTTGTTTCTTGGTATGAATTAAACTTTGTTCCTGTCTTGATTAAACACTCAAGAGCACAAGTTAAATACCAACAAATTAATCAAAGTCCATTAATTCCTTAATCATCAAGGTTTGTTATCTTTAAAATTAATTAGGGATTTTGCCCCAACAGTGCATTCCGTGACACACATCTTATATGAAGGAATTCGATATCATAACTTATATAGCTGATTCTGCATAATACATGTTCCGTTCTCTTAATCTTTTGACACTTCAATACCAACATCTTCAACAACTAACAAGAATTTAATCTTTTGAAAGGAACAATAGAACTTTTGGGTGAATACTTGAGAGTTGTCTTTTAACAGGTTGAGCTTATCAATTTTTAGAGGTAAGACAATTGTTGTAGTTGGAAGGTGCATTCCCTACCTAATCACGATCTTCTGGCGGAATCAAACTGTTGAGAATATCTTCAGTTGATCTCTGCAACGTGACAAACATATCGATCACCAGAACCATGTTGTGCTGCCAAAAAATCGAGAACATGCTCCTCACGTCGTCATCGTTCTTTAATTCTAGACGACTGAACGTTATTCTCCCGTCGTCCAACGTTGGACGTTCATACCAAATGTATTTCACCCTCCTTGTGTCTCCGGGGTTGAGTCCTTGGTTGATTTCATCCAGTTGATCCTTGAGACCTTTTAACGTCACATTAATGTACCGGACGTTGAACATCTAAGGATTTCCACCTTTCAAGCGTATGCAAACACTGAACAAATCGGTCATTGTTTCAAACCTACCTACACCATAAAAAATTAAACAATCAATAAAAAACTCATTCAAACATTTCATCAAACACTTGGAGTGCAAATTATAGATAAACCCTAAAAAACCTAAATAAACCCTAAAAAAAATATATAACTCGAAAAAAATATAAATTTAAGCAATATAACTCCATTATAACAAGTATTCATAATATTTGTTAATAGCATTTCAGATCTATAACATAACTCTATTAAAATAAATAAATCAAAATTTAAAAATAAAACTACAACCAAATTTATAAACATATATACCAACTAAAATGTATGATAATAGCCTAAGTGATTACTTACTTGTGATTTAGTGACAAAATTTTTGGATGATTTGGTAGAGTTTTTTTAGAGAGAGCGTGAAAATTGAAATTTTTAGAGAGTAATGAAAGAGTGGCTGGAAGCTGAGTTTTGACTTGAATATGTATCATGCACAGCGATAGTGGCCGCATCGGTAGTTAATTACCGCTGGAGGGTAATTTTGTATTTTCCATGTGTTATTAGAAACTAATAGATGTCAGAAAACAATTTTCTAATTTTCGTGCCTTACATATTAAAAAAAAGTATTTCAGGCCCCAAAAAAATTGAGGTCCGGTGGCATAGCCTAGCCTCGACGGGATATGGGTTAGCCCTGCCTGTATATATAAAGAGGTTGATCATAATAGATAGATGTACGATAGACATATCTTGAACACAAAGTTGTCATAACATGACATTAACATGAACATAAAATGGTCATTAGGGGAAAAAATGAAACGGAAATTTAGAGTGGATGAAAACATCATTTTTCATTAGAGATTAAAATCAAAATTTACTATATTTTGCGGACGAATTTTTTGTACACGTTAATAAATGAAAGGATAAGTATAATATTTTTTTAATAATATATATTAGTAGTTAGTTTGTTAGATTAATATTTTAATTTATTAAAAACAAGATTAATATTTTAATCATTTGTCCGGGTTGGAAGCAAGGATCTCAAACACCTTTTTAATCAAACTAGTTGAAAGATCTAACCTCCGTAATGGATAAGTGTAATAATTTTACAAATATGTCCATATTAACAACTTCCTATTAACAATTGACATAAATTCTCAAATAAAAAATTATCACAAATGCATATTGGAATAAAATGACTTGAAAATCGTATATACAAAATTAATGTGAGGTTAAACTTGGAATAAATTAACTAATGTTGCTTTGGAAAAAAATAGAGGAAAAAACTTAGGTACAATTCTTTAGGTGCTTTTCGTATGGTTCTTAACTAAATTCATTATGATTTTCTAATATCCATAATTTTCTCATAGTTTCTGTACAGTTTTCTTGTAAATATTGTTCGGATCTTGCAGTGTCTTTCTTAGTACACCTTATGCTTGGAAAGTCACATTGCTTTGGTAATATATTCAATTTTAACTTCTCCAAAAAAAAATATAAATCTTTTGAAAATGATCTAAATGTGGAACCTTATCATTTTTAGTAAAAATGAATTTCTTATTAATAAAAATTGGAGAATAAAGGATCTACATGTTTAACACTTGTGGTGAATTTCTTATTAAATGCTTAACAAATCTGTCTAAAAATTGCGACTGATTTAGAGAATAATTCTATTCAGTTTGTAAACTGAGTGTAACTAATGCATAGCGACTAACTTTAGCGACTGATTTATAAAGAGTGATTTAGAGATGGATTTCAGGGAGCAAATTAGTGGCTGATTTTAAAATGATTTCAATAAATTGTTTGCAAAAATTTTCTCTAATTTGTGTTCTTCATGATTTTTTTTTTCTATGGAAAAATGCAAATAAACATAAATATTAACTTCATACTCTTGTTGGATATGGAAGTTGAAAGCACATGAGAATATTAAATTTTTCATTTGGTGTGCTTGCCACCATGTTGTTCCTACTCTTGTTTTGTTGAAAAATAGGAACATAACCACTTCTAACTTATGTTCTAGATGTTAGACTAGTGAGGAATCTATCCTTCACTGTATTCATGACTGCTCTTTTGCCATGAACCTTTGGAAGGCTTTAAGATTTATTGATGTCAGCTTCTTTAGAAACATGAATTTGCTTGACTAAATAAAATCCCACTCAAACGATCATGCTGCAAATATATTTCTAGCTGGCCTTTGGTGGACTTGGAAAGCTAGAGAAACATGGTTTGTGTGGGAAATGACTCTATTAAGCTGTTCTCGTGGTGTTTGAGGCTAGAAGGGTTTCGTCTCTCTTATCGGTTTGCTTCCTCCGAAATACCATGCACCAGAATCCTACCCGCTTCATTTCTTGGCATCCTTCTAGAGAAAATTGTTTAGTCCTAAATGTTGATGGTAGTTGTAGCAGTCATTCTGGATGTGCTGGAGCCGGGGATTTGATTAGGCGTGGTGATGATAGGTTGCTGGTTTCATAGGTTACCTTAGATTTTCCAATAACATGGCTATTTACCAAGGTTTGCATCTTGCGAGGAACTTCACATGTACTTACATCATTTGTTACTCTGATTCCAAGGGTGTCATTGATAATTTAGCTAAGCCTGTAAACAATATCATTGTTATGCATCTGCCATTGCCAACATTCTTGATCTCATGAATTTGGATTGGGAGGTGAAGTCGTGTCACTCTCTTAAGAAAGGTAATGCTGGTGCGGATTTTTTTCGCAAAGTGGGATCTGACATCAAGTGGAAGTTGTGGAATATTCCCCCTGATGATTTGAAGACCATTCTCCTCAGTGATTCCTTGAGGACCCTTGTTCCTCGTGTTTAATTATTTTTTATTGTTTTCTTTTAGTTTTGTCAATATCATTCTCCTCAGTGTTTATTGGTTAGTTTGTTAGATAGCTTGCATCACAAGCAAGTTAGTTAGATGGTAGTTTCGTGTGTCCAATAAGCCTCTTTAGATGGCGATCAATAATATTGAATTGTTGAACATTTTCACGAAAATCTCTCTTCTACCTTTATACTTGTACCCTCACACAAAAATTGATTTTAGACGTGTAAAATTAATTTTGACATGTTTTGTTGCTCTCATTAAGAATTGATTTTGTCTACATAATTGATTAAGACATGAATCTAGAAATTGGAGCATTTAATTCAAAAATTGATTTTTACACACTTATATTTATTGTTCAACTCACTTTTAGATAAATATATTGAAGCATAAATCACTTTACTTTCAACTCATTTCTAACCGTAATAAATTTTACAAATCAATTCTTTTAAAATCAGTTTTGTCATCGCTGAACCAAACATACACGTACACATAAACATGTCAATATCATAATAAATTCTACACTTTTAAAATTAATTCATCCTCGTGCAGAACTAAAACCGAACATACATTGAATTATCTATTTGATAACCATATCAAATGATCTTTCAGGGTGTGGTTTGGGTCCTATAATTTTAAGGAAGCCATTATGGCTTCATGTGAAGAAAATGTAAAAACCGAATGGTTCAACCAGGTGCAGTTTTAAGAACTGATTCAAAAATATCTTTGAAGTTGCCGCCTTTGGGAAGCGAGAATCTTCTCTCCGCCAGCTCCGATGGGGATATTTTAAACAAATTTGACACTGGTGAGGGAACACTGTGTTGAAATTTATTGATTTCCATACTCTTTTTTTACGTCAAAGGTGATATGCAATTGAAGAGATTGATGCAAGAAAGAATTCAGATTTAACCTTTCCCGTTTGATGTGTACATGTTTTAGTGTGATATAATTTTTAATGTTTGTTTAGTGATTAAAACGGGGCTTGAAGCCCATGAACTTGAGCTTCATGTAGGGACATAGGACTCAAATTCAAAGCCTAGCAGTGTTGGAGTTGTCCCATGGGATCTTCTTGAAGGTTTTGAATATTTAGGAAAGCAATTGAAACTTGAATATTTATAATATATCTTCATGAGAAATAATTTATATTATTAAAAAGTTGATGTCAAATATATAGTCAATTTTTCCTTAAAAAAAAAAAATATAGTCAATTTAGTTGTGTGTATTTACGGAATAAATATTATAAATTTTAGAATATAAAAAGTAAGAGATGTTGAGACAAACATATATGGATACACATATATGAAATGTTTCAAAAGTAAATAATACGCTTAATTGGCTTTCAAATTGCATCAAGAAGGAAAAGTCATATATTTCCATGATATTAAGCTCGCCTCAATGCATCAAAATTACAAGCACAATTAATCCAACATATATATGAATTTATTCTAGCACATCGTATTGAAAATTAATATGATTGAACAATAACTTCAGCTCTTCCACTTGAAACTAGCTTGTGGGTGTCAAGACATACATCTTACAAGCATGAGAATCTAATTCAGCTGAGATTTCTCTTGAAATAAACGATTGTGTTGAATGCTGCATATTTTTCATAAGATATAATCAAAATCATAGAAATATGATTAAAAAACAATATAAGGTCAATTTTATAGGTATATTACCTCCCATAGATCTCTTGCATCAACAATGGCTTCTGGTTCTAGACCTATATCAGACCAGGATGCGATTACTGTTGCATTTGATGAGCTCCTATTCCATAGAATAACTGCTAGCTTGTTTTCACTTAGAGGACCTGCCCAAACCTACAACATTTACACCTATCTATATTAAGAAAAAATTTCTTGAGTACATATATAGGATATATATGAATACAAACAATTTTGACTTTAGGGGTGCATTTTTTGTCTTTGCTTTATTTGTTCGTGAATAGAAGAGATGTATGCACCTAAAAATAGTGTAGTGTTAGTGTCATGTTTTTTCTACAAATGAAACAATGACATAAGCACAGAATACAATAATGGCATTAACAATAAGTACATACTAGCATAATTTAAGAAAGGGAAATGTTAACCGGTACCCCCGGGGCACTAATTAAGGTCTATAAATGGTAACCTATCATGAAAATATGTATAATCTATGTATCGAAAATCGAAATATTTAACTTTTTTTATAAAATTATTTCTTCTTTTAGAATCCTTAAAGAGTGCCAATATAATTAAATGTGTTGGTGTCGGGCATCGACATGTAGAGATGGTGTATGAAATCAAGAATCAAAAACAAAGAAATTACCTCCAAATCATTATTACTTTTCACTTTTTTTCCTTGAACTCCCAGTTTATCTGCAATCACAAAAGGAAAATATGATTATCTACTGTTATATTGTATTAACATAAAGAAGAAATCAATCCTTTTGTCTTTTTAGGAATTCAAGAAATCTGTTTTTATTTATACCTTGGTTTACTGCAATAACTTCTGAGTTGGTTATTAGTTCAAATGTGGTACTATCCATTGCACGAATATCACAACCAACTAATAAAGGAGCCTATTGGTATATACAAAAGAAATCAATTTAGTGAAAAATCAAAAACAATTTGCTTAAAGGCTGTCATGAAAATGACAATGCCATCACAACATAAGAAGTCAAGGGCTGGTAAGTATCTCAATTTCATTTCATGATACCTTAGCTAAAGCCCATATGCTGAAATGAGAACGATATTCTTCTGTAGACATGCCTCCATTCCCAACCTCAAGCATGTCAGGATCTAATAATTCAAGAAGCAGTTAATTCATGAATGCAATATTCTCTAAATTTCAATGGTTAGCATCAGATATAAAAAGTAACTCTTTTACTAGGGATGATAATTAATTACCATTCCATCCTCCAGGTCCAGCATATGATGCCCATTTATTGTTTGAATCTGCTATAGAAGTCATGCTAAGGAGGAAGTAAAATAACTTAATCACAATATGGAAAATGAAGCAAAGTAATTGAACAAAACATATAAATATATAAAAAAGAATGGCATTGTAATATAAATGAATGTGAGTTACCCCTTTTTCATTGATTCCTTACCTATTCCAATTATCTTCAATATCACCTGTTGTTCTCCAACTATTTCCCACACTTTTTGCCCATGTTGCTGGATCTTCCCATCCCCTATGTTTCACAAAAGTATTTAAAGACAAATGGAAAATGGAATAATATAATTTATGTACGAGAAACATCATAACTAATTTCAACTCACCATTCACACATTGAGAAGAAGATTGGCCTTCCAGATTTCATTAAGGCTTCACTCATTGGCGGGTACCTATTTGGCAAAATGTATGACATTATATAAGATTTATTGGTTTCTTATAAAAGTATTAAAAATGTATATTTGCATTTGAAGGGAATTGATTAAATACCTTTCTTTAGGGTTTATACCATTGTTTTCACAATTATCATACTTCAAATAGTCAATTCCCTACAGAAAGATTTAAATCATATATCGATTTTTCTCAACAACAATAAAGTCATATATTTGTTAGCACATTAACTTGTACACAGAATGCAATGTGATAAAAATGAAAATGACTGTCAAATAATGTAATGTATTATTATACCCAAGAAGCAAATGTTTTAGCATCTTGTTCTTCATGTCCCAGTGATCCAGGCATACGTTTACTACAAGTTTGAATTCTGCATAAAAATTGCAAGTGATCAATCATAAACATTTAATTATGTACATATATTTTAGTTGAGTAAAGATTATTCATTGTTTTGATACCCAGCATCTGAGTAGATCCCCAACTTTAAACCCTTGTTGTGAACATAATCAGCTAAAGCCTTCATTCCTGATGGAAATGTTGCAGTATTGGGAACCATATTTCCCTATCATTTTCAATTAGTTAGAACCTTTGAAAAAGATACTATAATCTATAAAATTTTAATTAACTTATTATTTATTTTTATAATTTATAAAATTAAAAAACAAAGCATCATATTATTGACTAATAAAGCGAACAAAAAGACATACATTTGCAATATAAAAGGGGGGGATACTATTGATTTACCATGAAAAAGAAATATGCATATTTAAATTGGACCCGACTCCTCTAAAGTGAGCAATTCACTTTAGAGTGTAAAATGAGCAATATATACCATTAATTAATAAATTAAAGGTATATATCGTAGGTACATCATAACAAATCATGAGTTTATTACAATAACAACCATTATTGTTTTTACTTTACATTTTACTCATTTTAGAGTATTCTGGCCCATTTAAAATAATAGTAAAGATTAATCACCTCGGAATCTCGATTGAGCTCGGCCCAACAATCGTCTGAAAAAAAATATAAAGCAACAACATATTAAAATTGCTACATCATAAATAATTACTACTAGTAAATTGTGTGTGTGTGTGATGTCTCATACACTCCTTATTTAATAGATTAACAAGCTCCAAAAAAATTTGAAAAATTCTCACAAATTTTATATAAAAAACTAAATTTCTCAATTGTTTAATTGTTTAAACCTTTATATATTTAGTGCAGGAAAAAAAAAATTCTAATACAAATTAAATTGATGAAAATAAATCAAATGAATTTTGTATTACTATTGACTTTTTTTTTGTTACAATACCATCTAATCTTAATATAATTCTTTTTTACTTTAAAATTATAACTTGATATTTTGACTTTATATAATACAATTTATACTATATAATATACATATATATATATATATATATATATATATAAAGAAAAAATATGAGATTGAGAAGACTTTTTCTCTTTTCAATTTTATTCTTCATTTAAAGTATTTTATTTACTATTTATCCTTTTTAACAATAATTAAATTATTAATTAAAAAAATTGCTAAATCTCATTATAATACTCCACTACAATAGGAGTAATATTATCTTAAAAATATATAAAAAAAGGTGATTTCAAGAACTAGAAAGTAGGTAGTTGTTTTCATTTTAGTCCACCCTTAGTTTTTATTAAAAAAATTAAAATTAAAAAAAAGAATTCTTACAGTTTTATGGAAGAAAAAAAAAAATGAAACGTTCAATTTTTCTTACACTTGAATTGTAGAACTTGTCATAAAGTAAATAGTTAAGAATCAAACAATAGGTGGAGAATTGGTAATAACCAAAGTCTTTTTATTTTCATTAATTAAAATTAAGATAGACAACCCTAAATACTTACTTTCTTCATTTTGATCAATAATTCACCCTTTTTTTATTGAATGATGACTAGAATGATAGATGACCAGGTAGCTATTATTTTATTTTATTTATAATTTATTGCGAAAGAAACTTGTAAGTATTTTTGAAAAAGTTTCAAACAATATGCATCTAATCATATTTCACCACATAGATAGTTAGGAATATGTTTGTGTCTAATGTAACAAAATAGAATAATTATAAGATATAAAATGTGCGTATAACTCTTTTATGCTGACTGTGTATACTAATTACATTTTGTATATTTACATTAAAATGTGGAACTCCTTAATCTTGACAAGAAAGTATATATGTATGTGTAATGTAAGCTTAATCAAGGCATGCAACTTACCTAAATTAAGATAATGGTACCCCAAATTTGCAAGTCCGGTTGACACCATTGCATCAGCTGTAATAATTAAGAAAACATAAAATAAGTCTAGATTAGTATGTTTAGAATTTGGATATATATATAATGGTGTAAATTAAATTTAAAGTTGATGAAATAACATAGTTAATTACCTGTTTCACGAACTATACTTTCATTAACATCACACCCAAAATGATTCCAGCTACTCCACCTGAGAGATCCATACTATATATTATTATCATTTTTTTTTGAAGGAACTATATATTATTATCATGAAAATTATCATCGTAGGTTTAGCATTTATGCTAATATATTTTCATGAAAAACCTTGTAAATTCACATCACATAAATATCTTCAAAGTTTATTTTAATACATTGCATGTATAATGTATTTGTGTAAATATAGCAATACTATTATTCCCTAAAAAAAGCAATAATATTATTGTCTTTTTTCCTTTCTAAAGCATCCTTTTAGAAGCATGTGAAAAAATGTATCCTTTTAGAGGTGTATATTTTAATTTGTTGTTTTAGAAGTTAAGATACTTAGCATCATATCACTATTTTTTTTTATAATTATAATCTTATACATCCATTTAATAATGAACTAATATGAGGATTTATAATAAAGTAAAAAGATAAATGGTATAAAATGTAGGTTAACAATGATTTTAGGGTGTTACGTACGAGTACGAGTAAGGAACCTCCCATTTGACAAAATAAATGAAGTATGTAAATTTGAAGAGAGATGAACACATGAAATCGATAGTGAGTCCTATCACTAAATGGGTTCCATCATTATTAATTATTTTATACTTTTTTTCAAACTTTTTGTCTCTTTAACTCTCCAAATGAAAGAAATTGTGAGAAGTTCATAAATGGAGAGGATATTAACTCGTTACGTACTATCTAGTTGTAGACAATAGTTAATCGATCAATAAATAAAAATAAAGTTTGATTGAATATCACAAAATTTTGTGCAATATTAATACATCATTCAATCACTAGCGGAAATCCACTTTTTAGATTCATTCAATAAATAAGATATGTGATTTATATAATATATCACATATATCATTTATTTAATGAATCTAAATAATGGATTTTTGCTTATAATAATGACTAAAGGGGGTACTGGACTAGATAGAAAACCAATAAATTGATAATAAAGAGTATCTTACCCCATGGGGGGTGTCAAACCAAGTCCATTTTCTACAAGATATCTCCTAATTACCTTCTCCTTGGACATGGTTTTGTTACCTAATAACCGAGCATCTGTTGATGGAACATTTGCATTCAATACCAAAATGATATACAACACAAACACCATAGCCATGAGTCTAATTGCCATAGTGATGCAAATTAATTTAAATGTAAATGAATGTTTATATGTATGCGTGTGTGTGTTTTTGAAT
>Ga0315915_1006151_pt1 | contig 14767 bp, 10 predicted proteins | sample MpolbnodulesMG_FD_207738 | JGI IMG/M metagenome (GOLD analysis project Ga0315915, IMG submission 207738) | Medicago polymorpha root nodule microbial communities from Los Angeles, California, United States - branched nodules | ecosystem: Host-associated > Plants > Roots > Nodule | place: USA... | reverse complement strand
GTATTTGTTTTTGGTTTCCATTTGTGGTGGTCAAGTCCTTTGGCTTGTCTGGGACTTACCTATCTTTGATTAACACTATTCTTTTGTAATTATTTGGGAGCTCCTTCGCACTACTTGTGCTTGGGTGCTCCCTCCTTGTTAATATATAAGTTCCATTTTTGATTGTTAAAAAAAAAAAGTAGTCATCCATAAATTAGATCACAAATGCTATAATTTATGTTTCATACGATAATTAAACAACAAAAAAAAAAGTAAGAGTGTTTGAATAAAAATAACACGAGTTTATCATATATATTTTTTAATTATAAAAGTTTAGCAGCAATACAAGTAAATACCTAAGTTCCTCCTTGAATTTGCAAGGACCACCCAAATTCGTCCCCCAATTTATCGAAATGTCTATTTCGTCCTTGAACTTAACAAACGTCCATCAAATTCATCCCTCCGTTCAAATGCTCCGTTACTGATGTTGATATGTCGTCTTGCATGTTATGATGTCATGTACATGTGTCAACAAGGAAGCCACGTGTACAAGGATCAATTTGATGGAAAAGCTAAAAAATTTAGTTTTAACTTTTCAATTTTTTCTGTTTTTCCAATTTTACCCCTCTATTAGCCATACCTTCCATCCTCACATTTCACTCAAATACATCAAACACATCCTTGACCTTTCTCCTTCCCGCTAAAACCTTCACCTCTCCCAAATCATCATCATCTCCGGCGGTCAACGTTAGAAAAGATAACTTTTTGAAGGAAGAATTTGTTCGTGGTTAAGGTAACGTTGTTCCTCTTCTTTTTCTTTTTCTCTGTTCGTTTTCACCCATTTTTGTGTCTGTTTTTTTATTTTCGGTTTCAACTTTAAACTTCATTTGATGTATGCTTTGTTGTTTGTTTTTTTTGTGAGTGTTGTGTTTTTGATTGCGTTTTTAAGATTTATTCATTTTAGGGTTTTTTGTTAAAGACTTAAAAAAATTCATGTTTTTATGTTTGGTTACTAAAATTGATGAACATTAGATTAGTAATAAACGGAATTACTGGTTGATTAAAACAGTTTATAAAAAGGGTTTCTTTCGTATGGTAGTGAACTGTGATTTGCGTTTTGATGTTGTTTTGCTTATGATTATGGCTAATGTTGGCAAAATCCGTAGGATGGAAGACAATATCACGCTAATCCTGCATCATTGTAGAGGTTTAGAGCGAGATGAGTATCAGAGACTGCAATATGTCCATGGTGAATTCTGTGGTTGGGAAAAAATGGATGTTGATGAGTTATGTTTGTGGGACATTGAGAATATGGTGAAACATTGCAGAAGCTACTTCAAGATATCTAAATTGTGGTACTTGAAACTGTATGAATCTGCTGCAAATGATCTCAATATCTGCTTGAATCTATTGACAACTGATAAACATGTTTTGGATATGGTGCAAGTTGCAAGGGATAATGGGCATGAAATGGAAATATATGCACAACATGTGATGGAGACTGATGAGGTTGAAATTGTGTTATTATTATCTGAAGAGAGGGAGGAGTTTGAGAGAGCAATGGAAGAGTCTATGAGAAGTATGAGGACATATGGAGTAACAACTGAATGTTGTTGAGAATGTTAATACTGAGGTGCAACAAGAGAATGTTGCTGCAACTGATGTAATTTCTGGACAGGTATAACTCATAAAAAATAAGTATCGATTTGATAGATATTGTTATAATTTAGGGACTTATTTGATTGATAATTGTAATAATTTAGGGACTGATTTGATTGATTTTATTGTAGGGAGCGAGTACAAGAAGGTATGGCATGAGAGGACCAGTTATTTCAACTGAGAGGCCTAAGCAAACACCAGTTAGGGGTCCTGCTCCACAAAATCCAACAACTCCTGGAGTTATTAGGGTATCATATCCAAGTTATGGGAAATCCGGTTCTACTCAACCTCAATTCAGGAAGTTTATCCCAACTCTAAGATTTCCAAAGAAGTAATGGTTGTTTAAATTATGCTTTTGCCTTTTGGACTTGTTTAAATTATGCCCCTAGTTGAGTTTTTTTTTTTTTTTTTGGATATGTAATGTTTAAGAACATCAAATGTATGACTTTATGGCTATGTAATATTTTTTTTGGCTATCTAATGTTTAAAAACATCAAATGTATGACTTATGATGGTATTTTGAACAATCAAATTATGTCTCTTTGCTTTTTACTTTGTTCAGCACATATACGTACTAAGGATCACATTAACATATGTTTAAAAAATTCAAGGACTTGTTTGATTGTATTTTTCACTAATGTAGGGATCGATTTGATATATAGATAAACAATTTAAGGACCAATTTGATGGAATGATTTTGACAAAAGGGTTGCATTCATTCATTTTCAACCTCTTTCATTACAACATGACACAAACTTAGCATAATACAGTAGCATGTTAAACAACTCAAACAAACAAATTACTCCTATCAAATACTTAATCAACCTAAGTTCACTTCCTATACAATCAACTTTGTACATCAACGTTGCCTTCCGAACCTCTTCACTGCCACTATCCTTAGGCTTAACCATGGACTAAACATTCTCCATCAACCTTGCATTTCTTCCATGACCAGCATCAATTCCATTGTTTTTAAAAATAACCTAGTTCTTCAGCTTCATCAACCCAGACAAAAAATTCACAATCTTCACCATCATCTTGTACAAAGAAAATTCAAAATCAGTAGAACTTAAACAAACCATTCACACATCACATAATCATTGTTAAACAAACCTTTGCAGAGGGCAAACATAGAAAAGCCTTATGAGGTTTTTGATAATGTTGGCTTTTCTTGCAACACAAATTCCAGGACACCAACATTCAAGTACTCTCACATCACCATTAAACACAGAGCTTGAAGATGAAGACCGACTATTATAGTTGTTTTTGCCCATACGTCCACCACTCATCATTTATGAACACCAAAGGTTGAACAAATTTTGGGGATTTTTGGATTTCGAATTCAATCAGAAAACTTAGGTTTTGAAATTTTTTGAATTGGGGAAGACCGTTGTCATCAATTAACGGAAGAAATTTTGGGGATTTTGGACTCTAGGTGACAAATTGTAAAATTAAGGTTTCAATTTTATAGATTCAGGGAAGAAAGAGCCGTTGTATAACGACCATTTTTCAGCAAAAGTGAGTTCAAATTTTCTGTAAATCAATAAATTTCGTTCTTCGAAATTTTGTCCCTTCGGTTAAATTAGTCCCTGCTTGTGTGACATTTGACATGGCAAACCTTGTGAGATGTTAACAGCACACGTCAACACTGTTGACATGCCAACTTAACGGAGAGACTAATTTGATTGACATTTGACAAATTCAAGGATGAAATAGACATTTCGATAAATTGGAGGACGAATTTGGTTGATCCTTGCAAATTCAAGAAAGAACTTGGGTATTTACTCGTAGCAAAACACATACTATTACATAAAATGGAGAATTGCAAGTACAAACTCGAGCCCCATCAAATTAAATGTTTCCGATTTGTACTTACAGGACTTAACGAGTATCTCAACGTTTGAAAAAACTTTACCGTCCATATATACATGGACACACATTCATATATATATGCACGTATATATAATTATAATTTATGTATTTAAAATTCTTCAAAACAAAATTATGTATTTAAAAATTCAACAATATTTTTTCTAGGGGAAAAATTCAACAATGTTGTTTTGGGGTCCTACATATATATTGTGCGTGCAAATAATGCAACTGAAATTAAACCTTTCACTGTACCAAAAACAAAATAAATCAAACCTTTTATTTGTAATAAAAATGCCATCCATTTGCCACTTAGGGCCGTAGCCTAATTTTTCTTAAAACCAAATTGCATGTAATTAAGCACCATATAATATACATGCTTAAACTATTTCACGTTCCACAAGTCGTTCGTAAGCAAGCTTTAAACCTTGATTAATAAAATAAAAATATGGTCAAGATCCATTATCTGAGGTAGTTGGTGCATATATTTAGTCCTAACAATGTATAAATCAACATAATTAAGGTGGGGTGGAAGTGGAACTCTCTATCTCTATGGCCAATAGTCAAAGCTTTCATCAAGCATACAACAAAACAAAAAGATGGGTTTCAACTTCAGCCTTATTCTCCTTCATCTTCCTTTTTTTATTTGCTCTAAGCACTTTCATCATCCATTGGATTGACCTTGTAAGTCATATTAATCATCTTCTTAATCATGATCTTTTTTCATCAATTTAATTTTCCCTTAGTTTATATATAGCTTTTGATGCTTTGCTAGTTGCTTCCTGATTTTTTTGGAAGTACTAACTCAAATTTTGTTTTTGTCTCTCTCACACTCAATTCTTGGTTTGAACAATCGAGTTATGTTGGTATGAATGATTGAAGTGATTAAAAGAGTATAATAATTTTATAGTTTAGCAGAAACTACAACATAAATTCTTTTATTCTATTTTTTTTTTTTACACATTTAACACTGAAACAAAATATTTTATATTGATATAATTAAATTACTAAGTAAAAATGCATCACCTCTTAAGTTCTCTTATCCAAACATACTTATAGTATTAAGATTGCTTATATATTGGAACAATATGTATAAAAAAAAAGAAGTTAAAACTAGAGTGAGAACACACAATAAAGCATACAAAAAGTTTTTTTTTTGACAGAATACAAAAGAATTTTTTATGACTACTATATGTGCACTAAGGGTCGCTTCGACATGTAGTTAAAATCGAACTTGTATGACTTCAATTTGGCTCATTTAAGCAAACTCAATCTTTCATTTGTTTATTAATTAAACAAACTAATTTATCAAATATTGAACAAATCAAACTAATTAACTCATCTCCTAAAAAAATAAATTAATTTATGTATAATTCAACTCGTTTATATGTCTAGTTGAAAAAGTCAAAGTAAGTCAAAGAAATAACATGTAAGAAGTTAGGAATAAAACACTGGGACGTTTCACGTTTGTCTATTTTTGGGGCTACTTTACATTTCTATGAAGATGGATTGCTCTACTTTTTGTAAGAGTCAACTTTGGGCATGTAATAAAAAAACATTTGAAAAGAGAATAAAAATAAATTAACAAAGTGGTGATCATATATGCCTTGCTTAGAGTACTAAATCTAGAAAAACAAGGAAATAATGTTGGAGTTTGGTGTTGCAGCGATGGTACATGATCCAAAGCTGTAGATGTGTAAAGGAAAACATCATGAGGAATAAATGGTTGGCAGCAACAATCATTCATCATTTTTTATTGTGTATCTTATACATGACTTATAACAAAACCCCTTTAGTTATAGACCAATGTTTGGAAAATATAATTTAACACGTGTCAGATTAGCCTTTGAAAAATGAGATTTTAAAAATGATTGATTTTCTAAAATTATTTGGTTATGATTTTTTATTTTTATTTTTATGAAAAATTAATATTTGGTTATGATTGATTTTCACACGTATTAAGAAAAAGTGTATAATCGAAAGAGAGAAAAATAATTTTGAGTGTCTTATTAAGTATTGATACATTCTTTCTAAAAAAAATATTGGTGCATTCCTTCTTATCATAAATGCAAAGTATAATATATTAAATTGAGAGTGACGAAAGTAGTATTAATTAGAGTTATAATTGTAAAAAAGTAATTATTATTGTATTTAAAAGCGAAATAGATCAATTTTTTTGGGACAATATATTTTTACAAATGACTCAATTATTATGAAACGGAGGGAATATTGGTTATGAACAACTATGTTGAAGTTAGGATGTGTGCTTGGCACATCTTGTGTTTTAGGTCACCTGAGCTCAATTATTATTTTTTGATTTAGGCAACCTTTTTCTATTAGTACAATTATTATTTGGCTTATAAAAAGGTAGCCAAGTTGTTTTTTAAAATAATACTTTTTTATTTAGAATATGGATATTTAAAAGTCAAATCAAATTCTGATTAATTTGAGTCGAGCTTTTTATTATTATAACGAGGGCTAGAGCCCACTAAGCTGAAACGATATAAGTCTATGAAGATCATTTGTCGTATTTTGATGCGAATTCGAGCCCGCAAAACCCCTCTTTATCCTTAGGCTTTTTAAAACTATAAAAAAAAATCTACGACACTTGCTGTTTCTACGTCCATTGTTTCCTAGAAACACATGGAAATGATCAAAAAATTTAGTGGTAGTTAACTATCGTCGGTTTTCTAGTTATAAGTCAACGGTATTTAACTACCGACTGTTGATGTGTTTTTGATCATTTTCATGTGTTTTTAAAAAACAATAGATGTGCGAAAAGACACTTTCAAAAGATGTTAGTGTTAGAAATAATACCTATTTAGATAATATAAGTAATCAACATCCATAATATCACCATAAAGAATGCATGGTAAATTAGTAACCATTGTGGTTAGGATAATAGTGAAATGATAAAGAGAGTTTCTATATTTAGTCTCCTTTGACGCTAGTAATTTTTAATTAATAAAATAACTAAGAAACAAATAAAAACAGTTACATCATGCAATTGGCACACCATTAGCTTGTAGAATTCTAAGGCTAACCTTTCGCATATTCAATTCACTGAGGCTATTATGAGTTGTGTTGAACATAATGACGAGATGGATTTCCTTCTCCATTATCATCCTCATTATATTTGTTGCAAGCTCTTTTATCTTGGAAATTGACCTTGTAAGTCTCTCATATTTCACAACATTTATCTATTGATTCATGTGTTTAAAATGTGTACTTGTTATAGATGTTACATGCTTTGGCAATGGTTGTTTTTGTTTCTATTCACTTTATCCCTTCATTCATATCTTTAACAATCTTTTTTCTTGTTTGGTTTGTCCTTTCCTTTCCCTCAATTTGTCATAGTTCTCCCATTAATACGTGACACATTGAAGAGGGAGTAAAGGTGTTAAAAATTAATATTACATTTTACTCCGTTGAAATGATGAATTATTATTGGAGAATCTGAGACGATATCTCAGACACGATTGAAAAATCTCACAGTCGGTGAGGAGTGGGGACTGGACTAGCCTTAAGATAGGAATAAGAGATTCTAAATTTAAAAAAACAAAAAAACAAAATTGTCATCAAAATTTACAATTTCTTTAGTTACATTTCGTCATGGTTGCGACTATTAATTAGTATGCTAACCTATATATAGATCGAAGGTTGAATTCAAATTAGCATTACCTTTTGATGTAGGAAGAACACATATGTTGTGTGGCATTTCAATCTAGTCTTAAATTTTTAATTTTCAACAATTCTTTTGTAAGTTCAACATTTTTTTTCAAAAGTATACTTAATTTAAGTATGCATTGAGATTGATTAATCTAATCAGTGTAATTTTTGTTCTTTCAGTCCAAAGTAACAAGCACTACTATTTTCAAGACAATAGAAGTCTTCAACAACATTAGACAACAACCTCAATTCCCACTAAATTGCAACAATGAAACCTCAAACCCAACTTGTCCATCTTCCTACCCAACAACATTCCATCTCAATGATGATTCACCATCCTCATCATGTCCAAATTACTTCAAATGGATCCATGAAGATCTTAAACCATGGGAGAAAACAGGAATCACAAGAGAAATGGTTGAAAGAGGAAAAAACATGTCACATTTTAGGCTTGTGGTTGTGAATGGAAAAGCATACATAGATAAATATGCAAAATCTTATCAAACAAGGGATGTGTTCACAATATGGGGAATTTTACAACTTTTAAGGTTATACCCTGGAAAAATACCTGATTTGGAGCTAATGTTTCAATGTGGTGATAAAAATGTGGTGGACAAGAAAAAATTCCAAGGGCCAGAAAATGTGTCACCTCCACCTATTTTTCATTATTGTGGAGATGAAGATACACTTGACATTGTTTTTCCTGATTGGACCTTCTGGGGTTGGTAAAGCTTCTATTCCCTTTAATTGGAATTAAAATTAAATGCATCACTAGCAAGTCATATTAGCTACAATGAAAACTATAATATCTTGATGTCTAGAAGTAGTGTAAAAACTGCATGGTCACGACCTAAAATCAAAATGATTTAGGCACACAGATAAAAGAAGAATAAATTATATAATATATATTTTAAAATAATTAATTGATAGGATTGTTTATGTATGTGCACCAAATCATTTATTTTTGTGATTGTTTTCAAAAAAGTGTTGCTCGTAGATGCAACAATAGTAAAATTTACAATGTTTTCATACTTTGGTACACACAATGTTTTTTTACCATTCATCTTTACTCCTCTGCTTTCACCATTCCATATCAATGGTTAACTTTTTTTTTTTCCCTTTCTAATATAGTCACATTTTTTTTAGGTTAAATATATTTTAAATCTCCATAAAATTATAAATTTTTAAGTTTAGCCCCTATGCAAAAATTTACTCAATTTTAGTCCATTTTTTTTTAAAATTTTTACAAAAAGAGTGCTTTTTAGTACCTAAAAAATCAACATAAAAACTAAAATTGGAAAAACTTGATGGAGGGATTAAACTTGACAAATATGAATTTTATAGGGACTAAAATCATGTTTAGCCATTTTCCTTTTATATATTCTACTAAGTTTTACTGTTTACTCACCAAGTTTGAAGAAATAATGCCATTCCATTGTAGAAAAATTCTTACACAAGCACTTCATAACCACAAATAATTTCAACACAAACTTTGTATTTTTTTATTAATCTTTTAATAAATCTTGAATTTTTATAACTTAGGTGTGCATGGAAGCATAACTATCATGCAAGGATTAATGTCATTGTTGTTTCATCTAATCAAAGGAAAACAAAACTTATTGTTTACATTTTCTTCTTGTTAGGGCTGAGCTACACATAAGACCATGGGAAACAACATTACGCAATATACAAGAAGGCAACAAGAATGTCAAATGGAAGGATAGAATACCTTATGCATTTTGGAAGGGCAATCCAGCAGTATCTCCCATTAGAAAAGAACTCGAGAAGTGTAACGCCTCAGAAGAACATGATTGGAATGCTCGAATATATGGCATCGTAAATACATAAACTTATGCCTCTCGCTTTTGTTTAGAGTAATTGCATCAATTTTTCAAAGATGGAGTTCATTTTTTTTTTGTTCCTTTTCAGCAATGGCAAGAGGAGAGATCGAAAAATTTCCAAGACACAAAATTGGAAAATCAATGTACCTATAGGTATGCAAATATATATTTTTTAAAGTACTATGAAATTTGAATTCTTTTATTCCATTTTTTAATCTGTTACATATGATAGTTGAGATTTTTATTTACTTAACTATGAAATTTATGTGTCATGTTTTATGTTAAGGTACAAGATTTATGCAGAAGGGGCAACATGGTCTGTGAGTGAAAAGTATATAATAGCATGTGACTCCATGACTATGTTCATAGAGCCTAAATACTATGATTTCTTTACAAGAAGCTTGCTACCTTTGCAGCACTATTGGCCTATCAGTGCCAAAAACATGTGTGAAGAGATTAAGTTTGCAGTGGATTGGGGAAATGCTCACCTTGACAAAGTAATCATCTTCTTTCTCAATTTTCTACTAAATTATTTCTATATTTAGAAGGAAAAAAATGTGTTAAGTTAAACATATGCTAGTTTTGTTGCACATTATTTATGGTTGATAGTATAGTTTTGTTCCACAATGAAGTTGAACCATGCACTTTGTGCGTACATACACAAAAATAACCTTAGTTTAATGGACTCAATTACATTCTAACCAAATTTTAATATAATTGAACATTTTGCTTGGCTTCAACATTGATTCACATAATTGTCGAATTTTTGTCCATTTGAGTTTGAGTCCTATTGCTTTTGCTAGCAGGGTAATGAGCTCTTTAGCATACATACATTGAATGTAACTTACAAGTCCATTTCATAGCACATTTATTACATCCAATCATCCATCTCAAAAGACCCTACAATATTTATGATGTGAAATCAATAAATACTTTTCAGAGTTAATGATTATGTAGGGCAATATAAAAATTCTTACATATTCACCTAATTATATTTCACTAAATTCCTATTATAATATTCTCTTCGGTCCTATTTATAAGAGATATTTAGGTCAATAAAAATTGATATATCTGATCGAAATTCTTATAAATAGGACATAAGAGTATCATTTTCTAAAATATTTTTACTAATATCTAGAGGTAAGCTTCCTTTGGAATTAACCAATAGGTTAGAGGTGAATGAGCTTTCTTTCTTAAGGAGCACATCATAATTGAATAGTTGTGTGAGACTATTGTCAGGACATAATACTAACTCTTGTTTTAAAGTTGAAGTCAACATGTTCTTGGATTTATTTTTTTCATATCAAAAAGGGAGAAAAGAAATAAACTGTCTCAATTACTAGTTTTTTTTTTTTGCACAAATATTTACTAGTTAATTACTTTCCCTAATCTTTTTTTCCTAATACATTTAAATTCTCTTGCTTACTAAGGAAAACAACACTTGGTCTAATTTATTCCAACAATATTAACTGCAGGCACAAAAAATTGGAGAAGGAGGAACCAACTACATAATAGATAACTTGAAGATGAAGTTTGTTTATGATTACATGTTTCATCTATTAAATAGTTATGCAAAACTTATGAGATTCAAACCAAAAATACCTGAAGGAGCAGTTGAGTTTTGTTCAGAAAGTATGGCATGTTCTTTGCGTGGTGCAAGAAAGCATTTCATGGTTGAGGGCATGGTGATGTCACCAAGTGATACACCTCCATGCACAATGCCTTCTCCTTATACAACTCAAACTCTCCACCAATTTCTACAAGAAAAGGAAAATTTAATACGGCAAGTGAAGACAAGGGCAATGAATAAAGAGCTATAGTGGCATTTGTTGTAGATGTAGATGTAGTTCACACACACACACACTCTCAAGAAAACATGCATGTTATTCTAATTAATAACTAGTCTTATTGGAACAAATGAAGCATGTTAAAGTGTAATTGAAAAGTTCTTGATTGGAAGAGTATTATTTTTTTTGTTATGTAAAGAATCCTTTAACTACATGCTGTAAATTTAGATTGTTGCATCAATAAAGAACAGAGTTGGCAACTTCATTCTTTATTTTTTTATTTTTTTTTAAATTTGAATTATGTGGGAAGGGTTGTATTAAATGAGTACTGGTAGTATTTGAAAAGTTAAAGTCTTACACAAATAAGTTTTTATCTTCTAAACAAGTGGTAAAAAAACTAGACTTAGCAACATGTAGATTTTTTATTTTTTTTCTGATGTGATCACACAGATTTGGACCCTCTTATGCAGAGATTTCATACAAAGAGTTATTTGATAAACCTTACTAAAATTTTGGGTAATAGTCACTTTAGTCCATGAAGATGTAATGAGTAGTCACAGTAATCCCTCAATGAATCAAAATTTTAAAATAGTCCCTGATTGTGTACTTCGTTAGTCAAAATAGTTCATGATGTTGAAATGTTTCATTAATATTGTCATATTAGTCCTTCAATATACTTACATATTGTCATATCAACCTTATAAATACTTATTTATTGTCATTTCAGTCCTTATATGCAAAGAGTTATTGTGAACATTGAGAGATCATTTTCGCATCAGGGACTATTTGACTAACAGAGTGCACAATCATAGACTATTTTAGAATTTTGATACATTGAGGGACTATTGTGACTAATCATTACACATTAAGGGATCAAAGTAATTATTACCCCATTAACATTTACTCGCATACTTTTTTTTTAATATCATGAGATCCATCCTACCAATCTCAATCACATTTTATCGAAGAAAGTTAATGATTAGAAGTCCATGTGAGTGTAACTCAGTTGATAGAAACATTAGATAATATATGCCGGAGTTGGAGTTTGAACCCTAAACTCCTCATTTATCCACCTTAAAAAAGTGAAACTCTAACTTGTAGGCAACTTGACAAAAGAAATTAATGCTTTCGACCGTTTGGATCGTTATGTGTGATTACGTGATTGTGAGAAAAACGATGTTTTTGTATAATTTTGTTCAATTGTGTCGTATTATCCGATAATCTTGTTAAACTGGCGTAATTCGGTTAAGTTATGAATGTGGCGTGATTACGGGTCAATTTTGACTTTTCAATTACCTGTTCAGTACTGCACTGCATCAGTTGCATTTTCTGTTGTCTGCTATGAACGTGAGTTAACTCACGCTAGTACAAATGGCAACGTGAGTTAACTCACACTGCAAGTAACACTAGCGCATGTTAAGTCACGCAACGTGTGTTAATTTACGTTGCCATTTGTACTAGTGTGAGTTAACATCCGTGGGGGTATATTCATCTTTTCACTTGGGAATGAGCGAAACAGTTTGGTTAAAGAGCATATCTCAAATACAATCTCTTTGGTCAAGGGATATGGATTTTTAGAGTTTTTTTGTGAGTGATATGTTGCGCCTATATTAAAAAAAAGCCTATTAGTAAGTTTATGGGTTGGTCGGGTTAGTTTGGGTTCTAAGGGCCTAAACTAACAAACCGAACCGAATATACCCATAATAACCTGTAAAGTTCACCCGATCAATCCGTAACCCGTTTTAACCCGAACCGAATGAGTAATTTTGCATCGGGTTGGTTGGGTAAGTTCGGATTGACCCGTTTTTGTCCACCCCTACTATCTAGTCCTGTTATATGCACTAGTTTGTTTTATGTCATACATCTTTATCCTTTAATTCCGTCATATTTGGTTGTACATCTTTTTTCACTCTCTTGTTTAACTCTGAGCTCCTCTCCTTCCTCCAACACCATTGCTTGTCTAAGTGAAGTGATTTAGCGATTTCATTTCTAGTGAATGTTCCATCTTCATTTCTTTTAACTTCAATAGCCAAACCCTTTTCCACCAAAAGCCTTGCATTAAGAAGCTGATCAACAATGAATGGTAACACAACAAGGTTGTTTCCAAATTGCAATGTTTCAATTGCTGAACCCCATCCAGAATGAAACAATGATCCACCAATAGATGAATGTGTTAATATCTCTTGTGGTATCCATCCCATGCAAACAAGTCTTCTATCACTTCTCCTTTCATTGAAACCAATAGGTAGAAAATCTTCATCATCAAGCTATTTCAAGTTCCATAAGCTATTTCAAAAACTTGTTTCTTGTATAGATTTAGATATTCACCTTCAATCTCATAGCAGCTGCAACATATTACAGCTTTAGCAGCATCAATTACCTTGACAAGCCTGTCAATACCACTAAACTCGGAAAACATTGTTTTGATGGACACTCTTAGAAAATGCAACTGCCTCATTTCTGGTATAAGCAACTGGTGATGAAAACGTCAACCATTTGGGTGGCGATCTACTAAATCTTAAGAGTTTTTCCCTACCATCTAATCATATCTCATCATAGTGTCACTTTGTGTGAGATATAATTAGATGATAATGTAACATTTTATACTAGTGAGAGTACATATTTATTTGTGTCCCAAAAAAGATAGTGCCTATTTATTAAACTCAGTTTAATTATATCAAAAGTTGTTGAATGAAAATAAATGAAAGGGAATTGTACTTCAAAAATGATAAATACTTGCTTCTATTTAAATTTCATTTTAACGACAGAACTAAGGCTGATTTATCAAACAATAGATCAAATTCTGAAATTGTTAAACTAAAGTGGTTAATGAATTTCAGTTAAAGACGAATCATTCGAAAAAATATGAGTTCAAACCGTGGTTGTAACGATTTTTATTTAGACTTTACTTATTTCTTCACCAAATTTCAAATGACTAGAGTCACCAAATTCTTTTTTTATATGAAAGGGGAAAAAAAGGAACACGAAAAAAGAAAATTAGTCCCTCAAAAAGACACTCCAAAAGCATCCCTAAGCATAACTGTGGAAAGACAATAGAGAGGTTCATGAACAATGACAAAAGGTTTCTCCCATTTGCTCTAAGTTTTGCTAAAATATTTGAACATTGATTCCCTTCACAATGCAAGGTAATGTCCGGTCTTTCGCCAACAACTCATGAATATCCACTAAAAGGTTGGCAAAATGATGAAAGCCAGATAACAAGTTATAACAGCTAGTTTCTTATTTTACTCTGCAATAATGACATTGTTCATGTGCGGCTCTCATACTTACGTCCCAACAGATAACACTACGCATGAGGACATTTGTTTATCCCTAAAAGTAATTATCTTGTTAGCCGATCTCGATAGATAGGCGATTAAATTTTATGCGAGGAAACCTCTCAGTCGAGGAAAAGTTAGGCCATTCCTAGGGGTGCATTTAGCATGGGACAATGAAAGATTTTTCCACCATGAAAAAGTTTGCTTTTTACCTCCACCTGATAGTCAAACAAGTTGTTTTTATTTTGTTTCTTTTTTCAAAGATTACAAAACCTAATGTTTAATACTTCTTCCAGTCCTATTTATAAGAAATATTTATCTTTTTTGATTCATTGCATAAATGATGTATTTGGTCTATATTCTAGACAATATACATCAATTACTCAATGAATCTAAAAAGTTAAATTTTTCTTATAAATAGAGCCGGAGGAAGTAGTATTAACAAATATGCTCCTCATCCCATGTTTTTATGAAATCTAATATGCTCCTCACCCATTTATAAAGGGTAAAATAAGTTTTTCGTCCTTATAAATATAGCGAATTTTGATTTTAGTCTCTAAAAAATTAAACTGAATGTTTTCATCCTCACAAATTTTTTTATTTTGTTTTTCGTCCTTAATGGCCATTTTATGTTCATATAAATGGCAAAATTATAACTTTTTTATGTTCAAATTGTATCCATGTT
>Ga0315915_1006149_pt1 | contig 14768 bp, 4 predicted proteins | sample MpolbnodulesMG_FD_207738 | JGI IMG/M metagenome (GOLD analysis project Ga0315915, IMG submission 207738) | Medicago polymorpha root nodule microbial communities from Los Angeles, California, United States - branched nodules | ecosystem: Host-associated > Plants > Roots > Nodule | place: USA... | reverse complement strand
GTGATCCAAAGATAAAATAAGATATTGTTCAATTCAGTTTTTGATGATTAATAAAAAAAATATGATCTAATTCAAATTATTAATACAGTTTAATCAGGATCAATTTATGGATATCTAAATTACAATTCATAATATTTTATTAATATTGTATTATAAAAACACGGTAGAATAATAGATTTAATGCAAAATATGACATATATTGTATTAAAAATTAATATTAAAACATGAAAAAAATTGATTTTGTTTGAAACATATAAAATAGTAAAAAGAATAGATAAAATGAAAAGAATTAGTAGTATTAAATTTTTTAAAACTAACGAATAAAAGAATGATAAAATATATTATACCAATAATAAATAAATAAAATATTAAAATTTATGTATGCGGTTTTGTTTGGTTTTGAAAAATCAATCTAAAATCCAATCCAATTATATGGGTTTTCGTAAAAGGACATCAAAACACATCTAATAATTTTCGATTTTATGCGGTTATGAGTTTTTTTTAGATTGGGTTGCGGTTTTATTTTTCGATCAGTTTGAATTTAAACACTTCCAGTTGCCTCTACCAAAAAATATTGAATAAATATTTGTAAAGAATTAAATACACAACAATATGAAAGATGAATTATTGAATGTTTATAGGATTTTGCTAATTCGTTTGGGAGCAATGGCTTGTTATGGAAAATCATATTTGAGTCTCTTAATTATTATTTTTAGATTAGATGAATTAAGAGTAGGGACAATATCCTTTACTATAAAAGGTAGACTTGATGAGCTAGCATATTTGCCCTAATCTTTTGCATTTTTCCCTCCTAAGCATGTAATTATTGCTAATCTAATCTCCCAACCACACACTTAATCACAGCCGTTGATTCAAACTCTATTTTCAAACTCCTCACTTTCTCTCTCATACAGAAACGTCATAATGACAATTGAAAACAGTGCTAATCATCCTCTTTTTATCTCCCTAATACGTAATTAATGTTAATCAACTCAGTCAACCACTCCCTTCATCTCAGCTATAGATCTCATAACCTTTCATGTATTAATGTTCCATGATTTGAGTCAACCACCCCCTACATCTCAGTCATAGATCTCATAACCTTTTGGTCCCCTTTAAACATATTGCAAGCAGAATTATAACATCCCTTTATTCTTTTTTTAGGATTTGGTTGAGTTAGATGATTCTTGCAGCAACTCTAACAAACTTGGAACTCCGTCAACCAAATCTGGAATAAAAAGATCTTCTGATGGTAATACTTCAGCTGAACGTGGTGTCATAGAAATCAGGGAGGAATCTATTATCAAACCAACTAAAATGGTTCGTGTGAAAGTTGAACCTCCAGAAAAATAATGAGTTTGCAGTCAATTAATTTGTCGTAAACGCTATCAAGGGGTTATTGGCATTTATGCTGCAGATGTGATATTCATCAACGAACCTTTTTTAATTGCTTTCTTTTCTGCGTTTTTCTATTTAGTTTGAGAATTTATCTTTTTTGTTGATGGTTTTGTAATCCAAACAACATCTATGGAGTATAATTATTATTCTCCACTTCTAGAATCAAGTATTATGTTTTAAGTTCTATTTGATAATTTCATGTAGTAATATGTGTGATCTGTTCAGAAGTCAACAATGGCAAGAATCCAATTGAATTTTACAATTAGGCTAAAACTCTGAAAATATATATTATTCGAGACATAATTAAGTGGTTGTTTCGATTCGACGAGTAAAGATTTGTAGGTATTGTCACTTTTTAGAAGTTACTGAAGTCTAAAGTTTTTCAAATAAATATAATGTCATATTATTAGCATGTCAAAAATTTACTGTCAATATAAAATAATGGGTTTATTTCCATACATTAGTTGTTCATCAAGTATAACATTTTTAAAATATATGTTGCAAGTACTAAACCTTCTTCATTCACGTCATCCATATAACAAGTCAATATATCGAATATTTATATAACTTAATGATATGCCATTATGAATAATCCAAACATTAATACTTATTATTGCTAATCGAAACTTCAGGTTAAGACTTAATGATATGCGAAAATTCAACTTAATATTTATGGAGCTTAATGATATGCGAAAATTCAACTTAATGATATGCCATTGTGAATAATCGAAAAATCTGCAACAAATTAATAATTATCATTGCTAATTGAAAATCATTAAGTGACAAAGTCTTTAATTTTTATATATGAACTCCTTTTGGTCATAAGTCTTGCAATTCAAATTTGTACCTTAAAGGTCATAATGTGTGCAGTCAAAGTGAGAAGTCAATGGAATGGTTTTGTCTTGAACCTCCAAAAAATTTATAGAACTTAATGACATGCCATTGTGAATAATCCAAAAAATGTATAGAACTTAATGATATGTCATTGTGAATAACCTCAAATGTTGTTTATCACGAAGTCTTTTGTAATGTATCTTGATGTTCAATGTTCAAACCTTTTTGTTATGTATGCTACCATTTCATTTTGTTGCTATTGTTGTCTTAGAAGGGAACATATTTTTAAATTGGTATAAAACTTCTATTAACTATACATGTTTACATTTTTGCGACTGATTCGATTAACTTCTACGTGGTATGACCCGTGCGGTAGCACGGGTCAAGAGTCTAGTCAGGGAGAAACTTTTACATTCCAACTACGTTAGCACCTCCAAGAAACCCTCATCCTCTGTCACTCACTCATAAATAACATTCCAAAAACCAAAAAAAAAAAAAATACAGAGAAACTAAAATAACGACACTACGAAAAATGAAAATTTAGGAGACCAAAGAAATCCTTGAAAAAATAAACATCTTGAATAAAAAGAATTCTTCTCTTCTCCCAACACTTTTTGCTCGCGCCCAACTGATTTACCGAAAATACCCTTGCATGAGTTAAGTCACGCACCACTAGCCGGTGCGCAAGTTAACTCACGCAGGTTGGCCAGTGGTTAGAGCTCAAGAACACACGTTTTTTGGACGGTGGTCAATGCATTTTAATGGTTTTTACACCTTTTTTTTTTTTTTTTTAAAGTTTTTCATGTTTTTTGACCTCATTAAGTGCTATGTTGCCTTAAACCACCTATAAGTACCCCTCCAAACTTCCCCATTTCCTCACACCATCTCACATTCTCATCTCCTCCTCACTCTCCCCCCTATGAATCTCCTTCTTTTCCTTCTTTTTTTCCTTCTTTATTTTGGCGTAAAAAGAGAAAGAGGCCAATTCTGGGGATAAAATGATGATTAGTGAGCAGCTTTCTTGCGGAAAAAAGAACCAGATTGGGTAAAACTAAATGTGCAGATTTAGTTTTACCACAAGAAGGCTGGTTTTCTTGTGGATTTCTTTTAGTTTTATCATAGGAAAGCTGGTTTTCTTATGGATTTCTTTTAGTTTTACCACCGGAAGCTAGGTTTTCTGGTGGTTTTTATTTCTTCGCAGATTTAGTTTTACCTCATTGTAAATGTAATAAGAATTATATTATTAAAATGATATTTTATATCTATTATTTTTGTTTCTTTATTTTTGTTAATTTTTGCATTTATTTTATGATTGCGTATTGAATTAATAAATTCGAATAAAGTAAATAAATAAATTAGAATAAATTAAGTGTGAATTCGAATAAAAATTGTGTATTGAATAAATTCGAACAAAAGTTACATTACATTACATAAACATGTATATCAACTATATATGTTATCACATCAAATTCCTTCATATAAGACGAGTAATCACATAAAGACTGAGGTGCATTCCGTGACATTCATCTTATATGAAGGAATTCGATATCATAACTTATATAGCTGATTCTCAATAATACATGTTCCTAAATATGTCATATCATTACAGTACATTCGGGTTGCACCTTCAAACTACACCAATTGTCTTACCTCTGAAATGGTAAATTCAAATTGTTTAAACAACAGCTCTCAAGCATTCACCCGAAAGTTTTATTATTCCATTCGAAATATTAAATTCTTGTTAGGCTTGGTTTAAATGATGGTATTCAAGTGTCAAAAGAATGAGGTGCATTCCTTGACGCTTCAATACATTCATCTAAACCAGCCTAACAGGAATTTAATCTTTTGAATGGAACAATAGAACTGTCGGTGAAAGCTTGGGAACTGCCGTTTGACAAGTTTGAATTTCCATTTCAGGGTAAGACAATTGATGTAGTTGGAAAGTGTATTCCCTACCTAATCACGATCTTCTGGCGGAATCAGACTCTTGAGAATATCTTCAGTTGATCTCAGCAACGTTACATGCATATCGATCAACTAGAACATGTTGTGCTCCCAAAACATGCTCATCACGTTTTCGTCGTTCGTTAATTCCACCCAACTAAATGATATTCTCCCCTCGTCGAGCGTTGGACGTTTATACTGAACGTATTCCACCCTCCTTGTGTCTCAGGGGTTGACTCCTTCGTTGAATTCATTCAATTGATCCTTCAGACCTCTTAACGTTACACCAAGACACCGAATCTTCAACCTCTGAGGTTCTTCGCCGTTGAATTGTGCATGAACGTCAAACATATTCAAGCATTTCATTGCTTCAAATCTACACAATAAGAAATTAAAAACTATAAATGAAAAACTTATTCAAACATTTCCTCAAACACTTGGAGTGCAAATTATACATAAACCCTAAAACTCATAACTATAACATTAACATGCAAACATCTAAACACAATTAAGCAACATAAGTCATTTACATGTAACATTGTATCATTTCTTGCAAGCAAAATCAAAATTTAAACAAACTCTAAATCTAAAAAAAATCTCTAAAACTCAAAACCACAACATAAACATGCAAACATCTAAACATTTAAGCAACACAAATCATTTTCATGTAAACATTGTATGATTTTTTGGCAAAAACCAAAATTTAAACAAACCCTAAATCTAAAAAATTTCTAATTTAAGAGAAAAAATCTAACATATAAATATAAAAGATTAATGATGTTTGATTATGAAAACTTACTTGTTATTGGAGTATTGTTTGATTTGAACTTGAAGGAATTTTGGATTTGGGTTATTTGAAAGAGATTTTTGAGATTTTAGATGAGAAATGAAGAAATGAGGTTCTGCCTTCTTTAAAACAGCACGGAGCGTGAGTTAACTAACGCGGCGTTAGTTAAGTAGCGCAGAATTTAACACTTGTGTTACTTAACTAACACAAGGATATTTTCGGCAAATCAGTTGGGCGCGAGCAAAAAGTGTTGGGAGAAGAGCAGAATTCGAATAAAAATGGAAAAAAAAAATCCTACCAAATCAGCTCATGAATAACATGTCCATGAGACCGTGACTAGCCAACTTGTCTGCACCAATACAATAATCAGACGCAAATATAACCGTAGGGATAACATCATTTCCCCAAAGATCCCCTAGATTAGGCAACAAAGCATTCCTATTATTTACACATAATATGAATGCTATGCCAATACCAATTCAGAGCTTGATCAAATCTAACCATTGGTTCAGCTTTGTTGAGAATTCTTGTTGAGAGAAACACCATGTGAATGGGTGTTGTATGCATCCTTTCTAGCTAGCTCGTTAACTTTCTTGCGTTGGCGGAGTAAATGGCGCCTCTTTCTGACGTTCCACACGATCCTCAACGCAAGTCTGCTCAATCAATATCTCTTTGCACTACAGCGGATCTCTGAGGAGGATATGAAATCTTTCCAGAAATAATTTGCGTGTCTGGTACAGTTGCATCAGAGGAAAGTGGGACCTTGTCATCAATTTTTGCATTCAAATCATTTTGCTCTGGGGCTGCCAAGGTAGTAGTAACTTTTGTAGGCATTGGTGGATGCATATATATGATTACAACTGGGAATTTAGATGTTCCCTCACCATCGTCATTTGCTTTTGGAATATACATTAATTCTAATAAAGGACCCAGTTGCGCAATTTGTGTGCTTGAGCAGTTTTTTGTTTAAAGTAAAAAAAATGAGAATGGATGAGAAATGAAGAATGAATGAAAATGTTGAAGGATACTAGATTATTTATAGCCATCAAATATTCCTAGATTGTAACTATAATGAAAGGAAACATGTTTAACATTTAAAACTTAATTAACACACCAAAAATCGATGAAACCTTTGATTTAATGCCATCATCCTAGACTGTGTTTAAGTTTGAGGTTTGAAGGGTTTTGCATGGTGCATAACATTGGAAAAAATTAAACGACATAACTCAAAAGTGTAAAAAAAACACACTAAGATAAGTGATGATGAAAAGGGATGTATTCAAATAGGAGTTTTTGAACTTGATCAAGTTGCTCTACCAAGTGACATATATCTATTGACAAGGCAACAAGATGATGACTAAATTTGGCAAGTGTGCCAAACCGTTTTCAGGTAATAAAGTAGTAAGTAAAATCGTCTCCACACGGATTGTCATTTCAAATATGCAACTAGCGAAACTTATTAAAATAGTAAATAAAAAGAAATCAACATGGGGGGTTTGCAAGTTTTATTTGATTGCGCAAAATAGTTGAGTTTATTGCAGAAAATTAAAAGGTTTTGATTGCAGATTTTATCGGTGACTTTGATTTTTTGAATCCCTTCTATTTCCTTGTTGGATTAACACAAACAATTATCGATTATGAGATAAGGGTTCTTATTATTTAAGTGGTGAGTTCGTGGGATTTTAAGGTCCCTTCAGATGTCAAGTTGCTTTTGCTGGTCACCAAAGGTCATACATGTTACATGGAGTACATGGTTGTCGATCCTATATGGATTTGTATGTGATCGAATAGTTATTAGGTGGAGACTTATTCTCTCATAGGTAATTGAAACATAAACAAAGTTGGTAATCCTAAATTTTCAACTAAAGGAGCCACCTCTGACTATGAATCTTAGAGGTTCATCATATACCCTTACTTCTCCTTAGTAGATTAAATGAATAGGCCTAACCATATCTTACTACGGGAAAAGAATAAAGTTTATATGCAACGTTTGGAAAAATTGACTAGAAATATCTTATGCAACCTTCTATTTCTATGATCAGTCAAAGATTATAGGTATGTCCCACTCCCTCGAATTCGCAAAAGCATCAAGACTTTTGTATATAAAAATTAAATAGATCTCAAAACATAACTGAATAAAAGACTTGAATTAATTTGATCCAACAAAAAAATAGAGGTTCGTCTTAGAACCCTAATAATTAGGGTTTAGTTACTCATGGTAACTACAAACAAATTACAAAAGAAATAAAACATACTCTAAGAACAAAGGTTGATGACGTACTGATGACAAGTCATCTTACATTATTCTTAGCATGTTTTTCAGTTATTTTTAGTAGGTTTTACCAACAAAATAGAGGAGTATTAGATCATTTGCCTATGATTTTGAAACATTTATAATTTTTTCTATATTTGAGTCTGTAATTCTATTCTTCCTGAAACATAGCAATTTTAGGGTGTTCTTGATGTAATTCACAAAGAAATCAAGCAAATCAGACAAAGCAAGACATCCGAAGATTTATGTGGTCCTTGGGAAGATGGAGAATGAAGATTCAAGAAGTCTCAAAAGACTTTACAGAGGGAGGAATTATGTTCTCAAATTTCAAGACATCTTACATTGAAGAAAACACCTCAAAAGGCGAAGAAAACATCATTTCAGCATCAACTATTGCACTGAAGCACCCAGGTGCATCGGATGGAGTGCTAGGCGCCCAGAAGGAGGACAAACGCTCCCATGCACATGATGTGGGGCGCCTGGTGCATGGTGACTTGCGAAAAAGGTCACTTTTTGAATTTTTCACCCCTAGATGCCCATGTTTTTAGTTCAACTTAGGTGGAAACTTTCCCTATAAACACTGTCTTCCTCATTCATAATTTCTCGTTCAGAACTGGAGTAGTTCAAGAGGAATGCGATTTTAGGAGCCAAGGAGGAGTTCTATCTTCTCCTATCTTTACTAGGGTATATTTTTATCTTTTTGTATTTTGACTTAGTTATCATATGTAACTAGATATTTATAGGCTACTGTTCTAAGATGAACCTCTTTTTGTTTTGTTGGATAATTATTTAATTTAAAGTCGTTTATTTTAGTATATTTTTTGTTTGCTATTAAGTTTTATTAGGATTAGTATTTCGGCAAACTACAACCCTAGATTAGGTACTTAGGCTGTGACAGAGCCTAATATTGACATTACTATCGTAATGCTTATATCTTGATATTTATATCTTGTTTACTAATATCTACTTATCTAAAAAGTAAGTGATTAATAACTAGACGAAATATACCGAAACCGAGTTAACCCTAGTAGTAAATACTTAAGATGTGACATTACTAATATTGAGTAAAATCTAATGAACCTATGATGTAACTAGTTATTAATTAGGGAAATAAGCACCAAGGGGAGTGTACCGATCCTAGTGCGACCATTCTCCTTGACCTCTTGGTAAGGTAGACGCTGATAGGATTGTCTGTTTGTAAAACTACCAAGGGGATAAGGAGAATGTGTTATGAGTGTCCTAAGATTCATTGATGGGAAGACCTTCAGGAACATCGACCTTCATTGCCTTTGGAAACCTAGGAATGCCAATTTAACTTTATGTTTCAATTACCTTTGAATTAGCAAGACCCCGCATGTAAGGATCACCGTGTGATCAGCAGGTGCAGTTAGCCATTAGATGGATGACCTAGATCAACCGAGATAGTATAGACCCCGCACATAAGGATCACCGTGTGATCAGCAGGTGCATCTTGACAAATGACTAGGTTAGAACGTCCCAACAGCCTTATCACATGTATAGTCTATTTAAGATAACTAAACGCGACATGAATGTTTTTTTTTTGAAGAAGCTAAACTAACCCCCTTAAATTGGCACCAGAGAGAATCGAACCTGAGACCTTGAGGAGGACCACATGAATGTTATTTAATTCCAACAAAATAAATAGGGGGATTCAAAGAGTCCTAACCGCTGTTTACTTTTCTACAACCAAAACAGGTAACCTGCTCTGTTGCAAACAGATAAAAATTGCAATCTCTAAGCCTTAACTCTTTGATTTTATATCGTCAACTTAAAATAAAAAACGTGAATTGTTTTGACAAAACGACAATCCCTGTGGATACAATACTCTACTTATCCCTTTATTATTTGGTAAACGATTTGGTACACTTGCCTAATCCGACCATCAGGGACTCCCCCTTTAATACTATTAGCGTCTGCCTTCCTTTTGAACTGCCAAGTTCTGAATGAATATTTGTCAATAAGAACTCTTGTATTTATGGAAAATTTCTAGTTGGGTTTGAGTTGAAAAACTGGCATTTTCCCCAAACCCGCAGAAAAAACACATATGAAAGCTATATTTTCTCATAACCGTATGCGCGCCTCACATTTGCATGTTGAAAACAATGCTTTTCAACACTATTTCGCATACCCGGGGCACATGATAGCACACCTGGGACACATGGCTTCTGTTTTCGGTGCGTCTTTGCCATTTTCTTAATCTTTTTAAGTGTTTTCTTCCTCCAAACTTGTCTTGGGACTTGAGACAGAATTTACCCAACTTGTAATGTCTTCAGAGACCTCTAGAATCTTCATTTTATGTCTTTCCAATTCTTCATGAGGTGTCTTGTTTTGTCTAATTACATGATTTTTCAATTTTATACTTACAAAACACTTAAGAATTACTTGGTTTAGGGAAAAACTAGACTTACATGACTCGATATGAAAACATTACAAAATGTCCATTAAAACATAAACAACTTATCGAAGACTCCTCTTATTTAGGTCAAATCATTACTAAAATGACTGAAAATATGTTGAAGATAACGTAAGATGACATGTCATCACAAGATCAAGTTCATAACAACACCTTCGTGTTCAAATCTGCATGATAATGATGAGAGGGAAGGTGTTCGAGAATTACACCCTTAAATATGGCTAATAAGGCCACTCAATTTAATACTGAAGTTACTATAATATGGTATTGTGACCACTCTATTATGGTATTGAGACCACTCAAATATGGCATAATCACTATTCTAATATCTAACTTCTCCAAAATATAGATATAGTAGTACGACCGCTCAAATATGGTGCTAACGCCATTCTAACCTCTAACTTTTCCAATGGAAGAAAATTATCAAAATGATATATACTATTAAGATCATTTTTAATTATGAAAGGACATTATTATTCCTAAAAAGGGACTATGATCTTAAAAGTACTCTTTATTTTGAATAGATATAAATTATCAAAGTGACTGTGATCTTAAAACCATTCTTAATTCCGAATGGACATTTATCACCGTTCTAATATCTAACTTCTCCAAAATATCGATATAGTATTACGACCGCTCAAATATGGTGCTAACACCATTCTAAATTCTAACTTCTCCAAAGGCAGAAAATTATCGAAATAATATATACTATTAATCATTTTTAATCCCGAAAGGACATTATTATTCCTAAAGGGAACTATGATCTTAAAAATATTCTTTATTCTGAACGGATATAAATTATTAAAGGGACTATGATCTTAAAACCATTATTAATTCCGAAGAGACTATGATCTTAAAAACACTCTTAATTTCGAGTGGACAAAAAAGAAAGGGGAGAAATGGCTCGGAAGTGCATCAAGTAGAAAGAGGGAGAAGAAATAAAGAGCTATGGATAACTCAAAACTTGGTGTGATTTATAAATTGAGTGGAGTCCTATACTTATAAAAAGATTTTGTAACTGAGTTTAGCTATAATTATGTGAGCCAATCAGATCCAAGACTCTTGTGGATGAGATAAAAAAAGAAGTAAACCTGGACCAGTCCAACAACTCTTGTGGATAAGATAAAAAATAAACTAACCCACAAAAGTGGAGGAAACAAACTAATTGGATATGAATTGAGGAAATATATATTTTCTATCTTATCACAACCATCGTAAACTAAAATTATGAGAAGCGTTATGCATGAATAAAAATAATAATTACTATTATTTATTTTTATCATTATCAAGGATTTAAAAACTAAATACCAAAATATAAAAACTACTAATGTGTGTTCTATTTTATATGGGGCCTCACACTCTATTTTTTTCAATTCATACAATATTGAATCAAAGTCTCATTACTTTATTTAATCTTCCAACATTCCAATTTCCTTCTAACTTCAAACTTCAAACTAATGTTTCAACAAATATAAATATTTGTTTTGGACAAAATTACCTTAGTAATCTAATTCTTTGTTTTGGACAAAATCTAATTCTTTGTTTTGGACACGGTTTTCTATTTCCATCGCTTTCTTACATTTAAATGCAAGTTATATGTAAGACTGAAATACCTTATTAGTTAAATCTAGTACTATTAGGGGTTTTGAGCCGTGCAAGTATCATTAGTTAATCTGTCATTAAACTTGACTTTGACTATAATGGAGGAGTACACGTTTAAACTCATCTCAGCATTAACGGCAATAACTAACTAGACAGAAAAAGACTGATGGCCAGCTGCAACCATAACACCTATATTTATTTAGTCTAACAAAAGTCTTCTACTAATAACACAACAGAATTTCACATCCAGACAATGTTTTGAGTTTTGAGTTTTGAGATTATGATTATGGTTTGATTGGTTCAATCAATTCAGCAACGGTTGAATTAGATGACAAATGGTAAATAAATATTACTAGTATAAAGTACAAGAAAATGCAAAAATTAAGGTTTTGTTTGGTAAAAATTATGGATAACTGATAAGTTAATTTATGACTGATAGTGATAGTTTAAAGATAGTGATAGTTTAAAGTTGATGACGATAGTTGATTAGTTAATTGAATTGTTTGGTAAAATTAACGATTTAACTAACAAATAAATATAAGATAACATAGAACTTTTTTATATTATTCTTTTTTATTTTATGAAGACGTGGTAAACTAAACCTATGAAGATTACTTGAAAAATCCAATTTTTTCTTTTTAAAGATCAGCGTATTCTTTCTAACCCAAGAACCATCTACATTTTTTTATTTGTAACGAAAATGACATAAAATTACATTCAAAATATCCTTTTTTATCGTTGCTGAAGAAGCGTAATGATTGTTGCATTGACCGTGTGTACAAAATTGTTTTAGACAGTCGATCCATCACCATTAAACTCATCACCATTAAACTCAGCACAAAATCTATCAGCAGCATGAAATATATAAGCCGGGAGTGAAAAAAATAAAATAAGAGGATAGTTGAACTTTTGCATCCCTTGTATCTTTTATTTTAAATTATAAAGGGTAAAATTGGATTTTGAATAAAATAATAAGGGTAAAAGTGGAAGAAAAAACAATAAGTTATAAGCTCAAATACTACTTGAAATAACGTCTGAAAAATAAACTATAAACTAGTAAAACAAGTTATAAACTCGTGATGAAAAGACAATTACAAAACATAACTTTTTCTTTTTTCTGTCATACAAGCTTATATGATATAAGCTATCTCATAGTTCTTACCAAACAGACCTTAAAAGCTAAACCCTCATGTATTTGTTAAGGAAACAAAATTATAAATTTTATCTTAGAAAGTGGTGTATTTAACTTAACATTTTGAAAGTTCAAAATTTCTTATTTCCAATGCAAAATTTACATTTTTTGTTTTCTTAATGCTCTTGAGACACTCGTTAACGTAACAAAAAATAAAAACCAATTGAACCAACAATTCAACTCTAATTCAAACCAAAATGCAGTACAACCGAAACCAAACCAAACAGCAGTACCAAAATTGTACAACCTTGCAAAGGATCTTTGGCATTTGCTAATCACAAATTTTACTTTACAATTTGTTTCATAAGAATTATATCCATCTTTTGCTTATAATTCCCCTGTTTAATTGTATATGCACAATAGAGCAGTTTTATGCGCATTTGACGCTATTTGAACCTTGAAGTTTTCCCTAACCCTTGTGAGACCTCGGATCCCAACTCGCCTACACTTTGTTTCCCCAAAAAATAGATATTTGCAGATAACGAAGCAACAAATATTCATAACAAAAGACTTTGAAAAGGAATGGAAATAAATTAATAGACCACAGACTTTGTTCATCAATTTAAAACAATCTGGAATTTCTTATAAGCGTTGATTCAACGTAGATGAAAGAGTTGCATTCTTTTATACAATGGAAAGAAACGTAAACGGACAACAACACAAATAAAAGATGGAAATAAATTAGTTCAAAGGAAAAACAGGCATGAGGATCAAAAGAAATCAATATCTAAATAGTTACCAGAAGGCTTCACTCCAGGAGCCTTCTTCTCGGGTGTGAGTGCTGCTTTCATGGCCTGTCTCGGCACTTCTGGAGGAGTTGCACAACGGATCAGCGCCCAGTTAATATTTTGAAAGAATGGATGTTGTTTTATCTCTGTTGCTCCGCGTCTGTATGCAAGACGATGCTGAGGTTCTTTCACAAGTAAACCCCTAATCAAGTCCCTGGCAGCAAAGCTAACACTAGGGGATTCTGGAAATCTTAAGGGCTGCCCGACTACATTAAATAAAGTTGCCCGATTCGCCGAACCTTTGAATGGAGTTCTACCAAACAAAAGCTCGTATAAGAATATACCAAATGTCCACCAGTCTACAGCACTGCCGTGACCTTCGCCTTTGATGATTTCGGGCGCCAAGTACTCGTGCGTGCCAACAAAGGACATTGATCGGGCATTTGTGGGCTCCGCCATAAGCTCAGGGAGTGGTGTCACCTGATTATGCACGTCGTTTTTAGGTTTCAACTTCTTTTCTTTCTTCTTGGATTTGCCTGATAGAAAACGTGGCGTGAAACATGAAGGTTGGATGCAGTCTGGCTTAATTACGCAAGTTGGTTCGATGCAAGCAGGCTGAGCGCAATATCCTGAGCCTTTTGTCTCTAAGTTAGAGTTGGCGGACTTAACGAGAGTTGGACTAACGGCACATCTTAGAGAGAGATCGAAATCTGATAGCATTATGTGACCATCTTCTCTCACCAACACGTTCTCGGGCTTTAGGTCTCTGTAGATGATTCCAAGCATGTGCAAGTACTCCAAAGCAAGGAGAACTTCTGCCACATAAAACCTGCACAGTACACATTAACAAAATGACAACATGCTTAGTTGTACTGTCTTTGATACTTCTTAAAAGAATTAACGAAAACATAAAAAGGAAGCATTTAAGTCAAAGCCTAGGCCGAATGAACATGTTAGTAAGAGCTGTATACAGAATCAGCTTGATCATACATTTGTCATCACTTGATAAAAAATGTGACACTTAATATTAGACGGAGGGAGTATATGTGACACTTAATGTAGGTTAATTATTAGTGACCAAATGAATTGATATTGAATTCTTTTTAGCTGTCAACCAAGTGCAGAATTTATTTACGAGAAACTAACAAATAGTACTAGTTACTCACATTGTAAAAGCCATTAAACAGTTGAGAAATCTTCAGTTTTTACTTTTAGACCATAGGATGAAGGGAAAAGAATATCTTGGCTATTTAAAAATTTTGGGGCAAATTTTGCTCAGTTTCTCGTGTAGTTAGAAAGTTGAAAGTCACAGAAATTATTATTAGGGCCTATTTGGGCCCCGTTTGGATAAACAGCTTATATAGATGCTTATAGCATTAGGGCTTATAACATTAGAGCTTACATCATAAGCTCTTATACTTGATAAGCTATTTATGTTTGGATATGTACACTAAAAAGTACTTGCCTAAATTGAAGTGTTTGGATGTGACATTACATAAGCAATTATCGAAATTTTAAATATTATTAATTTAACAAAAAAATCAAAGAATCGAATCACAATTATTAAGATTTTTTTT